>Ga0099364_10005007_pt1 | contig 19823 bp, 13 predicted proteins | sample TergutTh196P3_FD_73070 | JGI IMG/M metagenome (GOLD analysis project Ga0099364, IMG submission 73070) | Microcerotermes parvus P3 segment gut microbial communities from Pointe-Noire, Republic of the Congo - Th196 P3 | ecosystem: Host-associated > Arthropoda: Insects > Digestive system > Gut ... | reverse complement strand
CGAGAAAGAAACAGTCCCGGTTACGTTTAATTACATGGACGGCAGACCCAATACTTCCTTAAAGGTGGTTAAGAGCGGCGCAATCACACGACCCGCAGACCCCGAAAGGGAGGGCTATGTATTTGACGGCTGGTATACAAATACGAGTTTTACACAGTCGTGGAATTTTACTTCCACTTTAGAAGGTTTAACAAGCGTAGGTCTCTATGCAAAATGGACTTGCGTTGACCATGTTTATGGCGAGTACGTTCACAACAACGACGCGACCTGCGAAGACCACGGCACGGAAACCGCGACTTGTACCGGCGATAACTGTACCGTAACTGACGAGAGAGCGGCTTCAAGCGGCGCACTCGGTCACAGCTTCACGGACTACAAAGACGACACTGCGACCTGTACAGCAGGCGGCGTAAAAACAGCCACCTGCGACAATAATTGCGGCACAACAGCCGAACTCTCGACTTCGGCTTTAGGGCATGATATGAAAGAAACAGCCCCCGAAGAACCCGCGACCTGTACGGTAGCCGGTAAAAAGGCAGTTCTCACATGTTCACGTACAGGTTGCGACGAAACAGAGGGCGGCGAGACTATTACGGCTTTAGGGCATGATACGGAAGAAACAGCCGAAGAAATCCCCGCGACCTGTACGCTCGCAGGTAAGGAGGCAGTTCTCACATGTTCACGGAATTGCGGTTACACAGAGGGCGGCGATGCTATTACCGCGTTAGGTCATGATTTTAAAAACTACGTTTCCGATGATAACGCAACCTGTCTCGCAGACGGCACGGAAACAGCCAATTGCGACAATGGTTGCGGCGAAAAAGATATAAAAACCGTAACAGGTACTAAATTAGAACACCTCTTCACGGATTACAAAAACGACACCGCGACCTGTACAGTAGGCGGCGTAAAAACAGCGACCTGTGACCGCGGTTGCGGCGAAGAAGACGAACTCCCGACTTCGGCTTTAGGTCACAGCTTCACGAACTACACAGGCAACACCGCGACTTGTACAGCAGGCGGCGTAGAAACAGCAACTTGCGACCGCACAAGTTGTAACGAACAAGACGAACTCCCGACTTCGGCTTTAGGACACAGTTTCGCGAATTACACAGGCGATACCGCGACTTGTTTGGATGCGGGAGAAGAAACAGGGACTTGTAGCCGTGAAAACTGCACCGAAGAAAATACCCGCCCGACTTCGCCGTTAGACCACGATTTCCAAAATTACGAATCGGACAACAACGCGACCTGTACGGAACATGGTACGGAGACGGGGACTTGTATACGCTGTGGTGAGACTAATTCGATAATGGAAATCGACTCTATGTTGCCGCACACACCGAAAACCGAAAACTGCACAGAATGTTCAGTCTGCACAACAACGGGACTTTCGAGAACCTGCTCAACAGAAAGCCCCTGCACATTCCATACTCCCGACCCCGATGAACCCGGTCCGGAGCCGGACGACCCCGACCCCGATAACGGCGGCGGCGGTGGTTCTAACAGCAACCCGATAAACAGCGGAAGAAGACCCACATCTACAACAAACACAACTACAACTACAACTACTTCCGAGGAAAACGAATCAGTAACCGGTACAGAAGAAATAATAATTGATGTACCCGTAACCGTAATTCAAGAAATCGCCGGAAATCTCCCCACAACACAAATCGCGGCGACCTCGGCAGGAAGTCAATTAATCACTACAGCGGCGGCGAACGCAGGGCAAAACGCGGTTCTGTTAGTTTTCAATGAAGAAACAGGCGAGTTTGAAGTAGTTTCGGCGGCGACAGTAAATGCGGACGGCACGGCGACAGTAAACGTACCCGGCGCGGGTGACTATATCGTAGTCGTGGCGCAAACAGGCGACCTCACGGGAACAGGAAATGTTACAGCGGCGGATGCGCTCTTACTGCTTCAAGCCCTAACAGGAAACGCAGAACTTAACCCGCTTCAAAAATTCCTGACAAGCTCCAGAAGCGACAGCAACTTTACAGCAACAGACGCACTGAATATATTAAAATTCGTAGCGGGAATGATTGATGAGCTTTAAAACTTAAAATGCAAAAATAATCTCCGCCCCGATTTGAGAAAGTCGGGGCGGAGGTGTGATTTGTTAAGTAATTACGGGGTAAAATGCCTTTGGTTAGGCGTCCGTCTTTGTCAAGAGGTGAAATCACAAAACCGCGTTCATGACCTTGCCTATAGCCTCGTTAATAACTAACTGCGCCCTTTTATCATGATTTGTTTCTGATTTATTAATCAGGACAAGGTTATCGCCGGTAAAATAATCAATAAGCCCCGCCGCAGGATAAACCACTAACGATGTTCCGCCGACTATCAGTAAATCCGCAGATTCAATCGCCCTAATCGCGGCGGACATAACCGCATCATTCAACCTCTCTTCATACAATACGACATCAGGACGAACTAAGCCGCCGCATTTTTCACATTGCGGAATTGTCTCTTGTTTTAAGATATAATCAAGCGTATACTTTTCCGCACATTTCATGCAAAAATGACGATGATTTGAACCGTGCAATTCGAGTACATTTTTACTTCCCGCGGCTTGATGAAGTCCGTCTATGTTCTGCGTAATAACCGCAGTGAGCTTACCCCGCTCCTCAAGCTTCGCTAACGCAAAATGTGCAGGGTTCGGTTTTGCATCGGAGGTTATCAGGTTTTCTCTGTAATAGCGGAAAAACAAATCCGTCTTCTGACGAAAAAACGTATACGACAACAAAGACTCCGGCGGGTAGCCGTAAACCTCCTGCGCGGAATATAGCCCTGTTTTTGAACGGAAATCGGGGATTCCGCTTTCGGTAGAAACGCCCGCTCCGCCGAAGAATACGATGTTTCTGCTTTGTTTTATCAGTTCGGCGAGCCGAGAGATTTTTGTGTCCATTTTTTCCTCCATATCCGGTAGATTTATTTTCAACCTCAATCCTCTAAAATCACAGTAAACGGTCCGTCGTTTATAAGCTCGACTTTCATTTCCGCGCCGAATATTCCGTGTTCAACTTTCGCGAACTTGTCTTGAAGCTTCGCATATTCAACGAAATAATTGTATAGTTCCTCCGCTAAAGCGGGCGGTGCGGCTTCGGTAAAGCCCGGTCGATTACCTTTCTTACAGTCGGCGTAAAGCGTAAATTGCGAGACCACTAACAGTCCGCCCCCTACGTCATTTATCGAGAGATTTATTTTATCGGCTTCATCGGCAAAAATACGTAATTTTTGTATTTTATCTACCGCCTTTTCTATCTTTTCTCTGTTATCACCCGCGCCGATTCCAAGTAAGACAAGATAGCCCGCGTCTATACTGCCGACAATTTCTTCGCTGACCGTGACAGATGCACGGCTGACCCGTTGTAATACGATTTTCATTTATAATATACCTCTGCTTTACTTAAATTTTCCTCATCAGAAACAGGAATTTGTGATTTTGTGTCGTTAAAACCTATTATAGCATAGCTCGTCTTTTTTTGCAAGAGCCGGCTCATGAAATTTTTAAACCGAAGAGTTTCACACGGGACTTTTATATAAAACTAAACCGCCTTGACACAGGCGGTAAAGATATAGTATACTGTATACAGTGTTTTAACTTACATTCGCAGATAAAAATAAACCAAAGCGAGGGAGAGAAAATGAAGGATAAGGAGCTATTATCAATAAAGCGTTTTTCAGAATTGACAGGCGTCAGGCAATCGAAATTGCGCCACTATGACAAGGTGAAATTGTTTCAGCCTATAAAGCGCGGCGAAAACGGCTATCGCTATTATTCGGCTCTGCAAACTATCACCGTTAATTGTATAAACGTCATGCACAGCCTGAATATACCTATCAAGAAAATTATGAGCTTTAAAAACCATAAAACCCCCGAACAAATGCTCGAACTTTTTCAAAAGCACGAGTTTGAACTTAATAAAGAGCTTTTTCATCTCCAACAAGCATACGCACTCGTCCATACCTACAGCGAATTGATTAAAGAAGGATTAGACGCAGACGAACACAGTATAAGCAGTCGCCATGTGACCGCATCCCCCATTGAAATCGGTCCTGTAAACGACTTCAGCGATGATAATTTCTACGACAGCTTTTTCAGATTTACAAAGCATATGGAAGAGCGAAAAATAGAATCTGTTTATCCGATAGGCGGGATTTATGATAATATGGACATGTTCATAAACTCGCCGGGCCGCCCAACGCGCTTTTTTTCGTATGTTCCTATGGGGCGAGACGTTAAGGCGGCAGGTGAGTTTTTAATCGGATACGGCAGAGGTTATTACGGAAATTTAGGTGATTTGCCCGAGCGGTTACAAGAATACGCAACAGAACACGCTCTCGTCTTTTCGGGTCCTGTATACGAAATGTACATCCATGACGAAATTTCTATTGATGACCCTGACAGGTATTTGATTAAAGTCTCTGCATCTCTTAAAAAACGAAAATCTTGACAAGCTTTGAAACCACTGACTAAGAAATTTTGTGTTTTGTGTGCTTTACTATATTAGCATCTGTTGTGACGCAGTTTTTACCTTTTTTCTTGCTACGGTACATTAACATATCGGCACGCCTTATAATTGAATCAACAGTATCGTTCTCCACAGCGACAGTCGTCCCTAAAGAAGCCGTGACTGAAAGCTTTTTATCCTCATAAGAAAGCATGGAACTTGAAATCAATAAACGTATTTTCTCAGCTATTATCGCCGCTTCGTTCTCGTTAGATATTTCTGACACACAGATAAATTCTTCACCGCCCCAGCGACCGAACAGGTCTGTTTTTCTGGCGGCACACATTATGGATTTTGAAACGAGTTTAAGTACATGGTCTCCCGCCTCATGCCCGTAAGTATTATTAAAATTACTGAAATCATCAATATCCAAAAACGTAACACAAAACTTGCGTCCGAAACGCCTAAGTTCGTTTAAGCGGAAATTCATAAAGCTCTCTATGTTTCTCCTGTTATAAAGCCCTGTCAATTGGTCTTTTGTCGCGAGATTAGACAAGTTTTCAATAAGGTGGTCGTCATAAACTAACGGCGAGTTTTGTGTAAAAACCTCGACCACTCCGATAATTTCTCCTTTTTCTTTTATCGGATAAAAGTTAGAGTGAATAGGCAGGCGATGCCCGTCTTTATGACGAACAAAAAGCTCTGCACTCCTATGATTTCCATCCGCTAACGACGCATAGAGCGGACACCCCACGATACAAAGCGGAGAGCCGTTTTTATCAATATGGTTTAAAAGACTGCGGTGACAGCTTTTACCGATAACCTCTTCCGCTTTATAACCTGTGATGTTCTCCGCCGCTTTGTTCCAAAAGGTGATTCGCCTCTTGTTATTAACAAAATAAACGCCGTCGCACAGGTTGTTAATAATTTCTAAATACAATTTTTCCTTAGTCATAATTCTCACCCGCTTTACTTTAGTTCTTTTCTACTTAAAGTATAACAGATTCAACAGCTTTAAAGTCAATACCTTTTTATTAAATTTTTTCACTTTAATCAGATAAATTATTAAACGAAAAAAAGCCCATAAGAAAGGGCTTTTTTGGATTGAAAATCACAGGCGACTCGGATTTTGGGCTGAATCCTGCGGTGAGCATTAATAAAAGCAGGCTAAATCTTTAGTGTGCTTTAAGGTTATGCTTGACAATCTTATCGTTATAAGTTATAATGGAGCAAACTAAATTGTGTGCCGAAAAAGCCGATAAATGCGTTGCTCTGCTATATCGAAAACGGACACCGAATTAAATGGTGCCAGTTTTCATTATAAATTGCTACCGTCCTCATCGGGTAATAAACTTATATACTCATTTAGCTTTTGTTCCAACAGCTTTTTATCTATCAGTTTTAGTGAATAATCAGAAACAAGCGTGGGGGACAGGCTTCTGCTCATAGCGTATTCGACAATATTATCGTTTTTCTTAGCACATAGGATAACGCCGACACTTGGATTTTCATTAGGTTTTTTGTATTCTCTGTCGAGGGTTTCAAGATAAAAATTCATTTTACCGACATATTCAGGCTTAAACTCGCCTAACTTCAATTCAAAAACAACTAAACACGACAACCCCCTGTGATAGAACAGCAAATCAATATAAAAATCACTGTCACCAACCTGCACTCTGTATTCCTCGCCGACAAACGTAAAATCTCGTCCTATTTCCAACACAAACTTTTTCAAGTTTTGGGTAATAGCCTTGCGAAAATCGCTTTCTGAGTATTTAGCGGGTAAATCAAGGAATTCAAGAATATAGGTATCTAAAAATCTTGATTGTATATCTTTCGTAACAGGCTCCGGCAGGAGTTTTTCTTCCGAAAACATATACCGTTCAAAGTAAGCCGTATCCAATTGCCGTTGCAATTCACGCTTACTATATTTTTCCTTAACGCAGAGAGCGATATAAAATTCTTTCTGCTGTATGGTCTTTGTTCCCGATAAAATAAGCAGATGATTAGTCCAACTGATTTGTGTCACCAGTGGTGACACAATTTCATTGTCCCTGTAGGTTTCGTAAAACTGCTTCATTCGATACAATCCGCGCCGATTAAAGCCCTTAATTTCGGGGCAATTTCTCTTAATATAGTCGGCGGTTTCATCGATAAACGAATCTCCCCAAGAGGATTTAGAACATTCACCGCTCAAATACACCTACGCTCCAATACAACTTAATAAGCTCTGCATTTACGCTTTTTAGTGCGTTTTGCCGTGCTTTTTCAATGAGGTTTATTATATTTCCTGCGTGAAGTGTTATATCGTTGTTCATTTTCTCACCGCTTTAAATAATATTTTGAAATAGTAAATTCCTGTTTCAATTGGTTCAGTGACATCACGGTTCACACGTTCGTTATTTGAATCAACATAGACATTCTCCAATTATTAATAATATTTGCCTTTTAGGTCTAAGTGATTAAACGCAACGCTCATACCTATCATTTTGTACCTTATTAATGATTATACCACAACCCCTGCACATTGTCAAGCTTTTCCCGAAAATATTTCTAATCCCTAATCATCTGCAATCTGATTTTGTGTGAATTTGGCGGTTCGGATTTTGGGCTGAATCCTGCGGTGAGCATTAATAAAAGCACGCTAAATCTTTAGTGTGCTTTAAGGTTATGCTTGACAATCTTATCGTTATAAGTTATAATGGAGCAAACTAACGGGGCGATAAGATTACGACTATATTCATAACACACAGCAAGTAAAATAGTAACGGAAGGACGGTCTTCAAATATGCAGGACGAAAAAATCTCGACAAGCACAATGTTGCAAAGGCTTTTTAAAACATCCGGTATATCGCGCTTTGTACGGCATTATGAAAAGCAGATGGAAGGCGTTCCCTTTGATGTTCGCCTTGCCGAATTGTGTGCCGAAAAAGACTTAATGCCAAAGCAGGTTATACTTAACTCCGGTATTGAACGCACATATGGTTATCAGCTTTTTAACGGAAATCGAACGCCGTCCCGCGATAAAGTCGTTATGCTCGCCATTGGCTTCGGCTTAGATTATGACGAAGCGCAGTCATTGCTCAAAATCGCCCGTAAAAGTCCGCTCTACCCGAAACTAAAGCGAGATGTCGTCCTAATATACGCAATCCAAAATAAAAAAAGCATAGAAGACATTCAGGCTACTATGCACGAGCTTGGCTTAGCACTGCTCGGAAAGGAAGACAGGTATGATTAATACCGCCCGAACAGTACGGCTTGTTGATTTAGGTATACCTTATACGAGTTTAAGGAGACTACAGGAACTCGGAGAAATCACCAATCTTAAGTTTTTGACTATCCATGATACCGAAATTTTTGAGTTAGAGGGCGTTGAAAAGTATTTATTTCTCGAAAGGCTCGATATATCTAACACAGCTGTCAAGGATTTTTCGCTTCTAAACGAGCTTGCCTATTTTAAAACGCTCATAATAAGCGAGGATATGGAGCAGTACCTGTATACCTTGTCGCGAGATGATATAGAGATAGTTATAAAATAATAGAGTAAGTTTTAGCAATATTTCACAAAAATGGGTTTTGTGTGCTTCCTGCACACCAAATCCATTTTTTAATGCTGTATAATGATAATCAAGGTTGTAAATTTATGCAATTAAAGTCCGTAAAATGCGGAATAAAATCAAATTCAGAAAGGATTTACTAACGATGAAAACTAAAAAATTAATCGTAATACTTATCGCCGCCGCTTTAGCGGTAGGGCTTCTCGCAGGGTGCGGAGGTGATGACAGCGAAAGTCTTTACGAAAGAGACAGAACGCCCGATATAACACCCCCCAAAATTACAACCACATCGCCGCCGGCAACAACCGCGCCACCCGCACCCGTTTACGAACACTATGTTGTCGGTTATAAAACTCAAAAAATAAATGGTGACGAGTTATCAATTATTTTTAATTACAGAGAAAACGAAAATGAAACTATTATTAGTAAAATTACACTTAATTCATTTCGTGTTTCTCAAAATGCAAACGGCTCAACAAGTTTCACCGGTTCGACACAATTTGGTTATGATATTGCGGTAAATAACGGTGAGTTTGAGCATAAATTTTCCGGTGATGAAGCTTCGACCATGACTGCGAAGATAGTTGACGGGAGGATAATTGGTAAACTCACATACGGCGGTTCGGAAGAATATGATTTCAATGCCGCCTACACGGTAGAAACCTGCGGTCAATGCAAAGGAACGGGTGAATATATGCACACGAAATGTTATGAGTGCGGAAGTTTGGGTTTGATAATAACCTCAACCGAAGTGGCGTCTACAGTTTCTGAACTCAACCCCGAACCCGAACCCACCCAACTGCTCTCACCCGACGAATACGAAATTATAACAGTAGAATACTTCGAGTATACTTTAGGGGCTGTCGGCACTATAGAATTTGATGTTGATATGCCTCATTATTGGGACGAATGGTTTGAAAATGCAACCGTCAGCGAGGTTCATGGAATGCCCTACGAAAGTTTCAGTATGAGCGGCGGCGAATGGGTTTATAAAACAGACGGATTTTTGTATTTTGACTTTGTTGTTGATAACCAAACTTATACAATTAAAGTTTATGGCGGTATGCAATTTGCCGCTTTAGTGTCAGACAGCGGCGGGTATATTTTATTACCCGAAGAAACACTTGCAATAAACTAAATTTTTCGGAGGATTTTTATATGTTTTGGATAGGAAAAAGCAGAGGCGGAAAAGTCGTAGGGCTTATCGCTTCAATATTCTTTGTGATTGCGGGATTAAGCGGCGAATTTGTACTTATAGGAACGCAGAGCAGTGAGGCTTTAGTTGTTGTTGCGGGAATTTTCGCGGTTGTGAATATTTTCGGGTTGATTTTTCATAAACCCGAAAACGATATACCGAGCGTTCCGGGCGGAACGGGGAATCCGCTTGCGTTGACGAGCGAAGGGACAAAATCCTGCAAAAACTGCCGCACTACAATTACATGCGGCAAAGGCTATTTCGCGGCGAAAAGTAAAAATATACCCGAAGAAGCCGTTATGTGCGAAAAGTGCGGCTCTTTGTTCAGGTTCAGTTTGAGCGAAGACGGCGGCTCGCTGTTTCTTTTGGACGACATAACCGAGAAATATAGGGAACTGCTCACGCTTGAAACGAGCGAGAGCGGCGGTTCTGTTCCTGCGGCTACTACCGATGTCCCTGCGTTTACTCCCGAATCGGCTCAAACCCCCGCCGTCATACAAAAAAACGTAAACCCCGCTAAAACTAAAAAAATCATGATTATTGTATGCGCTTCCGCCTTTGCTTTTGTGGTGATTATTGCTGTGATTGTGGGGTTAATCGCGAGAGGCGCAAGCAACGGGACATCGGATTACGAACCGCCTGTTGTACGGCGAGGAATGTCCCCCATGGAAGAAACCGTACCCGAAGACGTGATTCCGGCGCAAGGCGAAGCTATAACCGAACCCGAACAGGAACTCCCGCAAACTATTCCGGAACTTGTCACAAGTTGGGAATATATAGACCCCGCCGCTTTAATCGGAATATGGTACGATTTAAGCGAATGGGGTGTAGTTGAAATGAGCTTTAGTTCGGACGGCAGTTATTATCAATTAATAGAATCGCACGATGGCGAGTTTTATTTGGATGCCGAAGGTACGTATGTTGTAGATAATTTTCAAATAATAATCCAACAAACAAGTTACATGGTAATCGGCGATTATATCTATAATGACAGCGAAGAATACGAGGAAATTAGGTACTTCATAGCGGCAGGCGATAATACATTAGTCATCGGAAATGAAAAATATGATGCACCGCTCGAACTTGACAATATAACATATACGAGAGGCGAGCCGTCGGGCAGAATGGGTACAACCCGTCCGCAAGCACCGCAACCACCGCTGACTTATCAAGGCGAATTCGAGCAATCTGTATTAACAAACGGTGCTGTTAAGACCGAGTTTGAATATAACGGTCAGCAGAAACTTTACACCTGCGAAATTGATAATAACAACTTGAAATGGACAAAGGATTTAATTCCCGCGCAGTTCGTTTCGGGAGAACCCGGCGACTTAGGTGCGATTGCCATTCTCACAAAAGGCGAGTTAAGAGAAATCGGTAATTATACTAACGGCGGCGTGGCTTATACCCAGCCGTATTATATAAAGCTACTCGACCCTTTCAGCGGAAAAATAATCAGCGAACGAACTTTTGATGACGGTTACGCGCCTTATATTATTAACGGATTTAGTGTTACGATTCCGCCCGATGAAAAGAAAATAAAAAAATGGCTCGCAGAGGAGTGGTTAAAATATGCATTACCGAATAACACGGATAAAACCTTGCTTTTCGAGTATACAACAGGTTTTAATAACACGATTACTATTACTGATTATTACGGCGAGGAATTTGGACACATGAACATTCCCGAAACTATACAAGGCAAAACTGTTGTTGCGATTGGTTATGATGCGTTTCAGTACATGAACTTTACAGGCGTTACACTCCCGAATACATTGACTGCTATTGAGGATATGGCGTTTTTCAGTTGCAAAGCTCTTACGGAAATTACCATACCGGACAGCGTAAAAACCATCGGTTCTTCTGCATTTGGCGGTTGTTTTGCACTGCGAAATATTACAATCGGCAGCGGCGTAACAAGCTTCGGCGGCTGGGCATTTTCCGATTGCACTTCACTTACAAGTATTGATATACCCGACAACGTAATCGACATCGGTTATGAAACATTCGCACACTGCACGGCACTTATGAACATTACATATCAGGGCAAAACTTATAATTATATAACCATAGAAGAGTTATATCCCGAATGGTGAGAAGAGGAGGAGTTATCCTTATTATTATGAGAGGCGGTATAATGGGTGTTGGAAATATTTTCGGGGTAGGGGTTGACAGGGGGGCAGGGGTTGTGGTATAATGGTAAATGTGATACTATATATACTTAAAACCCAAAAGCTTTAGGAGTCTTAACTATGAACTTTGATTTTTTATCAACAAGAAAACCATATACTACCTCGGAAAAAGAGCAGTTTCTCGAAATTAAACGCAGTTTAATAATAGAGGCTATTGCGTTCCCTTCGGGCGTTACCGATAAGCGCGTGAAAACAACCGTCAATAAAATCGATGGGACAGAAGCGGCTTTTTTGAAACCGGGAAAGGAAGCAAGCCGCAAAACGCCGAACGCTTACGACATGTATCCGCTTGTTACTTGTGGAGAAAAAGAAGTAACCCCAAAATTCTCTTTTAGTGACATTTGGGATTATTTACTTAAAGTTTTTTTAATACATAAAGGGACATTCGTAAAAAGCTTGGTGTTATTGTATCGGTTATGCTATTTCAATGACCATTGTTGTCAAAATGAGAAGTGGCGGTATTCTCCATCTGTTCAGATTTTGAAACTTATACATGATTTGGATGCCCTTGTTTTAAAAGAGGGTTTCGCTGACAAATTCAAAGAGGAAGAGCCGCTAACTCTATTGCAATTGCTTATGTTTGCTGACATTTTGGCGTGGAATGAAGATGTTAAATACCATGCACCAAAAGGAAAGCCGTATTTCAATAGTATTAGCGAAAGCAAAATCGGAAGAACAAACACCATTCTTTCGGTTATAAGTGCATCATTATTAATTTCGGAATTTATTGAGGACATAGTGAACAAAACTCAAACGGGCGGGGTTATAAATGTGGCTCTTATAACTTCGGTAATTCAAATATTTATCCGCAAGCGCGGTATATGCGTTTTGAGCGACAAAGAGTTACAAAAGGCACTTTCGCCGTATTTGGGGGTGAATAAATGAGCCTCCCGAAAAATCAAGTTTTTAATGAAGATGTAATGTGTACCCTTAAACGCTTGCCGGATAATTCGGTTGACATGGTTTTCGGCGACCCTGATTATAACGTAGGCATAAATTATAATGGGGCAAAATATACCCAAAAATGGAACGACTATATTGACTGGTATATAGAATTGAACCGTGAATGTATGCGGGTCTTGAAGCATGACGGAAATTTGTTTATGTTGAATTACCCAAAACAAAACGCTTATTTAAGGGTGAAATATTTAGATGATGCCTGTCTTCAAGAGGGCGGCGATGTCTATGAATATGTTTGGGTGTACAATACCAATGTAGGACATTCGCCCAAAAAATTCACGACAGCACACCGAACAATCCTTCATGCCGTTAAATCAAAGGAACATAAGTTTTATAAGAACAACGTAGCCGTGCCTTATCAAAACCCTACGGATAAACGGATTTTACAAAATATTGCAAACGGCTCAAACGGCAGGATGCCCTACTCGTGGAATTATTTCGACTTAGTGAAAAATGTTTCAAAAGATAAAACATTTCATGCTTGTCAGATTCCGCGCGGCTTGGTGGAAATGCTGATTAAAGCCTCTACCGAAGAATCCGACACGGTGCAAATTCTGTTTGGCGGAAGCGGCAGTGAAATTATGCTTTGCAAGGAATTGGGACGCAGCTTCATCAGCTCGGAAATTCACAAGCCATATTATGAATTAATATTAGACAGGCTAAGTAATAACGGGAAAATCAAATCCGAGTTTAAATGTTTGCACAAGGCAAGGGAAGTTGAATATGAGATGCCTACGTTGTTTGATTTTGGGTGATTATGGTATTATCAACTCCGCCACGCACTCAACATGCCTTGTACGCGGGAATAAATCCACGCCCTGAACCCTTACCGTCGTATACCCGAAGGCTTCTAACATCGCGCAATCTCTCGCCGCGGTCGCGGGTTCACAGGAAACCATAATAATACGTTCGGGTTTTAAATTCGCAACTTTTTCTAACACTAAAGAGTCGCAACCCCTTCTCGCAGGGTCGAGAATAACTAAATCGGGAGCGGTCTTTTCCGGTAATTCTGATGCGTCCGCGCATATAAACCGCGCGTTATCAATCTTATTAATTTCTGCGTTTTTTACTGCGTTTTTGACAGCCGCTTCTACACATTCTATTCCGATTATCTCTTTCGCTTCGTCGGCGAGCGACAGCCCGATTGTGCCTGTTCCGCAGTATAAATCTAAAATCGTTTTGTCTTTAGGCGCGGCGAATTTTTTTATCACACCATACAACTCTTCGGCGGCGGGGGTATTAACCTGATAAAACGATTGCGGCGAAATTATTACTTTGATTCCGCAGATTGTATCTTTTATTTCATTTTCGCCTATGAGGGTTATTTTTCTGTCGGCGACTGCGTTTATTTCACCGCTGTAATGACCTTTTCTGACGCAGATTTGCCTCGGAATCTTCTGTCCTCGAAAAAATTCGAGGGCTTTTTCGGTTATATCCGTAAACTCGGCAGGATATAATTTACAATTTTTATGCGGAACGACCACCTTACTTTTAGGAGCGTAAAAGCCGTATATAAGATTTTCTTTTTCGTCTTTTCCGACTTGAAACTGAACATTATTGCGATAAAAATTTATATCACGGCTTGGGATAATCGGCAGAAATTCAGGCTCAAGTTTACCTAATTTTGTGAAAGCGTCTTTTATAAATTTCGCTTTTATTTTGAGTTCCGCTTCATAGGAAATATGCCGAAAATCGCATCCGCCGCATCTGTCAGCCCTCGGCGTTAATCCGTCTTCATTTGAATTAAAATATTCACAATCGACAGAAACCCTATCCGGAGATTCGGTAATAATCTTCAACAATTCTCCGTGAATAAATGATTTTTTGGTCTTAACAGCTACCGCTTCTATATAATCCCCGATTGCGGTATACGGCACGAAAACTACTTTTCCGTCAACTCGCCCTACGCCGCAACCGTCACTGCTCATGGCGGTGATTTCTGTTTTAAAAATAATGCTCATATGAACTCTTTCCGCTCTTCGTTAATAAATAATTATTGTTATAATTTCATATTATCATATTATCGATTTATTGTCAAATATAGGGTGCATTAAAACGGGGCGGCGTTTTCGCCGTCCCGTATAAAATTTTAATTTTTAAAGCTCATCAATCATTCCTGCAACGAATTTCAAAATATTCAGCGCATCTGTCGCTGTGTATTTGCTGTCGCTTCTTGAGCTTGTCAGGAACTTTTGAAGCGGGTTGAGTTCTGCGTTTCCTGCCAAAGCTTGAAGCAGTAGGAGTGCATCAGCCGCTGTAACATTTCCTGTACCGGTGAGGTCGCCTGTTTGTGCCACGACTACGATATAATCACCTGCGCCGGGTATATTTACTGTTGCCGTGCCGTCCGCATTTACTGTCGCCGCAGAAACTACTTCAAACTCGCCTGTTTCGTTATTGAAAACTAAGAGAACTGCATTCTGCCCTGCGTTCGCTCTCTCTGTAGTGATTAATTGCGTACCTGCGGAGGTCGCCGCGATTTGGGTTGTGGGGAGATTTCCGGCGATTTCCCGAATTGCTGTTACCGGAATATCGACTATTATTTCTTCTGTGCCGGTTACTGATTCGTTTTCTTCGGAAGTAGTTGTAGTTGTGTTTGTTGTAGATGTGGGTCTTCTTCCGCTGTTTATCGGGTTGTTAGAACCGCCGCCGCCGTTATCGGGGTCGGGGTCGGGAGTATGGAATGTGCAGGGATTTTGGGTTGAGCAGGTTCTTTCCAGAACAGTGGTACAGTTTTCACATTCGGTACAATTCGCAACTTTCGGGGTGTGAGGCAACATAGAGTCGATTCTCATTCTCGAATTAGTCTCATCACAGCGTATGCAGGTCGCGGTTTCCGTGCCGTCTGCCGTGCAAGTTGCGTTATCGTCGGAAACGTAGTTTTGATAATCATGGTCTAACGCAGGGTTAAGTACTGTCTGACATTCCGTGCATTTCTGAGGTGTTATACAGGTCGCCGCCGCACCGGGTGTATGCTCTATTTCGCAGAGGTCGGTTTCTTCTTCCCACTGTGCGTAAATCGTGGCATTAGCGGTAAAGACTGTGCCTGTCGTTACTTCCGTGCTACTTGTTGCCGTTGTGAACCAACCTTTAAATGTATAGCCTGTTTTTGTCGGTGTTGGTAGACTTGCTAATTTTCCGTCCGTGCCTGTTGTTGCTTCTGTCGTAGTGTTACCGCCTGTAGCATCGTCGTAATTAAATGTAATCGTGTAGGTGTTTGCCATCCACTTCGCCCAAAACGTCTTATTGCCTGTATCGGTTTCGGAAATGGAAGTTACAGGCGTGCCTGTGAAATCTTCGTCTGCATACCAACCGTCAAATGTATATCCCGTCTTTGTCGGGGTTGTCGGAAGTGTTAATCCTACGCCGAAAGTGTAACTGTTCCAACTTCCGGCTTGCTGTGTGCCGCTGTTTAGGTTGTAGGTTATTGTGTAAATGCTTGTGCTGAGCGTTTGAATCGCCGCACTTTCCGCAACGTTTCCCTGATTGTAGTTATCATTATCGCTCGAACGAGCGTAAACAAAATATGTAGTATCGTGTTCAAGATTCGTAAAGGTTGTTCCCTCTTGCCAAGGTAAGCTAATTGTATCTGCATAAGAGGTAAGTCCGCTTACTGTGCTTATGGCATAAATTATCGACTGCCCTGTTTGCGTGAGCAGTGTCACGGGTTCTACCGTTATAGTGTTTCGTGTCGGCGGGTCGGTTGTGCTTACAACCGGAACGCTCACAGCCGCACCGGAACCTTTACCTATCGGAACAATGCTCAAGTTTCCGCTTATGGGTATCGCTCCTGATGCATATGTTACGTTTACAGCAGGAATGGACGACGGTAAGTAAATGGGTGTACTTGCGGAGCTAACCTCAGTAGCCGCACCGCTGATAGCCACGGTTACTGTGGTATCGCTCGCCCTCTCTGCTGTACCTGCCACAATCCCATTGGGTAAACCGCTTACATAGAAATCGGCGGGGTTGATAACGGAGGCAAAACTTCCGCCCGATAAGGTAAATGTTACTGTTCCGCTTAACGTATATCCCACATTTAACGCTGAAAAATTAGTAAACGCTCCTGTTAGTGTGGCATTAATGGCAAACGGCACAATATTAACTTCAAAAGGTGTGGTGGTGTAATGAAGCGGAACAACGCCGCCCGCCAAGGTTGCCTGCACGGTTAGGGTTACGTCATTGCGTTCTATGACATCATCAAAGGTATATGTTCTTGCAGTATTGCTTGCCGTGCCGACACTTGTGTTGGAGGTGATTTCCGTCACGGTTAATGTGCTTGGCAGGGTAACAATGACATCATCTGTCTGTGCGGCTTGGGTTGACAGGGTGTAGGCATCTTCCAGTGCAAACAGATTAGTAGCTGTAAATCTTGATGCCGACCGGTTGAATTTGATTATGTTACCTTCGCCTAAATATAAACCGATATATGTCCCTGTCTCTGTGACCTTGCTCAGACTTCCGTCCGCCACTGTGCCTCCGCTGTAAAAAAGCGTACCATTTCGGGCGATTTGCACGACGTTAGCCGCATTGCCTGTGTTTTGCACCGTGCCGCCTGTTATCGCTATGGTGTGTTGTATTGTGTTTTGACTATACGCACTTATTGCATAAGCAACAGTCGAACCGGAGGAGGTAGAAACCGTGCCGCCTTCCACAATGACAGCCGGGCGAGAAGTAGATGAATTTATATTACCAATATAAATAGCCGTGGAATTTGTGCCGGTAGTGCTGGTATTCCTTACACTTCCTGACACAACTCTCACAATCGGAGAACCATTGGTAATGCCAATTGCGGCATTATCTTTATTGCAAATTACTTCGCCGCCGTTTACCAAAATTGTCGGCGAAGAGGTGCTACTGATTCTGAGAGCCGGACTGATGGCTGTACTGCTTCCTGTTTCGTTAATTTTTCCGCCGTCTACAATTTCAAAGGTTCCGTTTCCGTCTATGGATATCAGACTGTCGGATGATGGCGAGCCGGAATAATCCGCTTGCCAGACAACCCGTCTGCTGTTGAGATTAATGGTGAGAGGGTCTGTAACATCGTGCAAAGAGCCTGTGACGATGACAACGGTGTTGGTGCTTGCTCCGGCATTTGCCAACGCGGACGTGATAGCCGTTTGTAAGCTACTTACATCGGTAAACGGTCCTGTGGTTGTTCCTGTTGTGTCGCCGGTGACAAAAACACCTGTCCCGGTAGGTGAAGTTGGGAAATTTGCATCAAATGTCAGTGTATTGCCGGAAACGACGGGGTTTACTACCGTTGCATCGTGGACGGATACAGTCGGCGGCGGTGTCTGCCAATAATACCCTGTCGCCGCCGTCAGTGTAATGTGGGCAGTGTATGCAGTAGTCTGGGCAAAAGCGGTTGAGTTTGAATGTGCCGCACCTCCCGTAACGCTCCATGTGATACTGCCTGTATATGTCGTTTGCGGTGAGATAGTTGTTTGCGGCATTTGCCCTCCCAACGGTGCGGCTATATTGATTGTTTGGTTTGTACTAATCACTCTTGTAGTTGGCGGAAAGACGACCTCAAAGGTCAGCTTGTTACCCGTACCTGTGCCTGACACTTCATAGTTTGTAACGCTTTGCGAACCTGCAACTTCGATGTTATAACTTTCGGCAGGATTCCATGTGTTATTCCCTGTAGACGTGAGCGTAACCATTGCTTTGTATTGAACGCCGCCTACTGCGTTACCGTTATACGGAGAGTCGGAGCTTACCGTCCGCCATGTGTGCGAGCCGTTAAAGCCCGTGCCTGATATGGCGGGTGTAGTAAGCAAACTGTCGGTTACCGGAGCGGCTATGTAAATGCTACGAGTGGTTGGTAAAAATGCCGCCGTTTGCGGAAATGTAACTTGAAATTGCAATGTATTACCCGCCGCGTTGCCGCTGACGGTTAAATTATCCACCGTTTGCCCGGGTACTGATACGGCGTTTGCGGCAGGGGCTACGGGCCACATATAGCCGTTTGTTGATGTCAAAGTAACCGTTGCAGTGTAAACCGTTCCCCCCGCAAACGGATTATCGGTTGGATTCCATGAAATAGAGCCCGTGTAATTTGCCCCCGGTTGGAGCGTGTTTTGCGGAGTTGCCCCCGCTACAGGAGCGGCTATGTTGATGGTCTGCGGCTCTACGATTATCGGTGACAAACCGATAATAGGCAAGCGGGTGCGTATGGTGTTTACCTGAGAACCATCTTGGTAAATGTCAATATCCGCTAAGTTGCCGTTGTTGACCCACCTTGCAGAAAAACCTCCTATTTGCTCTGCTACGGTCATGCCGCCGGGGTTGGCTATTCCGATTTGGTTTTGAGCTACCTGTGTTGCCGTTATTTGCACAATGATGCCGGAAAAACTGTTTATCCTATAATTGATAACGGAGCCACTAACTGCATCCGGGTTGTACGCTACCGCCGCTGTGTTGGAGTTTCGCGAAATGTAAAAGATATTAGCTACATTTCCGCCGCCGTTAAACGTACCACCTAAAACTACCGCAGTTGCATCGTCGCTAACGATTATGACCCCTAATTCAGTTATTAAGTTATTATTAAAAAACGCAACTGTGCCACCTGTTATTGTAAAGGCGGAATTACCGCTAAGATATATTGCACTGGTATCTTCATGGACAGCCGAAACCGTACCGCCCGTCATTGTAAAAGAAGCGTTAGCGGCAAGACTTATTGTTGAATTTGATGTACCTGTGGAGGTTACTGTGCCACCGGTCATGGTACAGGTAGCATTAGATTGAAGTCGTAAAACCGAAGGCGTGTTATATATCGACTCACTGGAATTGCTTATTGTTCCACCCGAAATAGTTAATGTTACGCTACCCTCAAGACAAGCTAAGGCGACACCATTTGGACATGATATTTGCCCTGATACTATTTCAAATTCACCTTGCCCGTACAGTCCAAGAGCAAGTCCATACATATCTGTGTACGTATAGTCCGCTTGCCAAACCACTTTAACGCCCGCATCTATATTTATGAATAGTTGATTTTGCACTCCCGTCACTGTTCCTGTGACAGTAACGACATCGCCGTTCCGTGTTGCGGTCAGCGAGCCGCTCCCGCCGTGGGCGAAGTTGTTAATCTGCGTAACCAACTGCGAGGCGGTGGAAGCCTGTGCGGGAAAAGGCACGGCGGGGAAGATTGCGAGTGCGAGGGCGAAGGTAACTACCCATGCGATAGTTTTTGTGAATGTTTTCTTGTGCATGTTGTGGACTCCTTAAAAATATTTTTTGAACAGACTAAAACGCGAAAAGGCGGCTACCCTCACGTTTGTGGGGCAGTCGCCTTGAAAACTATATGTAAAATTCGGCGCAGGGAAATAAAGCGGTGTTAAACCGCGAAGCGATTGATTGATTGATTGATTGATTGATTGATTGATTGATTGATTGATTGATTGATTGATTGATTGATTGATTGATTGATTGATTGATTGATTGATTGATTGATTGATTG
>Ga0099364_10005006_pt1 | contig 19825 bp, 10 predicted proteins | sample TergutTh196P3_FD_73070 | JGI IMG/M metagenome (GOLD analysis project Ga0099364, IMG submission 73070) | Microcerotermes parvus P3 segment gut microbial communities from Pointe-Noire, Republic of the Congo - Th196 P3 | ecosystem: Host-associated > Arthropoda: Insects > Digestive system > Gut ... | reverse complement strand
CTAAAGCAGGGGCAGAGCTTCTTTATTACCGGCTTAAAACGGGCAATCAACAATCCCGGTACTCGCAAGGTGCTTAGGCTTATCAGCCCAACGATTATTGGGATGGCGGCTTATCAGCTTAATGACCTTGTTTCTACGGCTCTGGCAGGCAGGGCTGGCGAGGGTGTTGTTTCCAGCCTTCAATATTCGCTGCGGCTGCAGGAGTTGATCCTTGGCGTTTTTGCAGTTTCCATAGGGACTGTATTGCTTCCCAACCTTGCCGAGTATGCAAAAACTTCCCGGTGGGATATTTACAATAGGCAGTTGGCATCTGCCATGAATATTATTGCCCTTATTACCATCCCGATTACGTTTTTTTCGCTGATGCAGGGACAGAGTTTGATTCGCCTTCTTTTCCAGAACCGCAGTTTTGATGAAATATCGGTTGACCTTACTCTGTCGGCCTTTACTTTCCACATGCCTGGCCTGTTTTTCATTGCTCTTAACCGTATACTTGCCCCGGCCTTTTATGCCCAAAGCGATACTAAATCTCCAACTATGGCGGGTATTATCTCTTTTGGCGTTAATATTCTTCTTGCGGCAACTTTGGTTGGGCCGTTTCGGGGCGCGGGTATTGCACTGGCTCTTTCTGTTTCCAGCGCGGTAAATACTGTTTTACTCCTCATCTTCCTTAAAAAAAATCCTAATATTGCTATGGGTTCTGCTCTGGGATTAACTATTGTCTATATTTTCAAATTGATCTTACTTTCTGTTCTGGCTGTTATTCCGATTTACTTTTTGTCTCCGGTTTTGCTGGAGATTTTTGCGGGCAGGGGACGGATTGTGTCTTACGGTATTCCTTTGGCGGTAAATGCTGTGGTATTCATTACGCTTGGGTTTGGTATGCTTGCCGTAATCAAAGACCGGCAATTTCTTGCTCTGGTACAAATATTCAGGAAAAAGTGAGTTTTACTCCCGCTATTGACAGTAAGATATGTCATTGACACATTTGACCTTTAAAGACACTATTAATATATGAGCCTTGCTAACAAACTAACATTCTTCCGCGTAATTCTCGCGCCTGTGTTTTTTGTTATCTATTTATTACCCAATGTTTTCCCCTCGTGGTTCGTTAATGGATCAGGTTGGACAGTTCCCGTGCTTTGGCTTATTTTCATTGTCTCCGAGATAACCGACTTATTCGACGGCATGGCTGCCCGTAAACTAAACCAAGTCAGCGACTTTGGCAAGCTCTTTGATCCTTTCGCCGATACACTCCTGCAAATCACCTGTTTCCTCTGCTTTGTAATAGACGGTATTTTTCCCGCCATTCTTTTTCTTTTTATCATTTACCGGGAGTTCAGTATCCTTTTTATCCGCAATTTGATGTTGAAAAAGGGCGTTACCCTTGGCGCGCGCGTTAGCGGAAAAATAAAAACCGTATCCTACATCGTTGCTGCGAGCGCCGCGCTCCTTGCCGTCAGCCTGGAACGTCTGGCTATATTTGATTTCCTTTTGCCCTATTTCAGAACCGGCGCTCTTGTTATCTTCGCTGTTTCGGTTATCATCTCCATTGTATCCTTTGTTGATTATTTTTTGGTCTTCCGAAAAACCGGAAGCAGTAAATAATATTTTTGACTATAATGAAAGAAAAAGAACTTTTGGAAAAGATTAACTCAAAGTACGCGGAAGAAATATTCACGGAACTTTACGGCGCCGCAGAAATTGAGGCTGCCCGCTCGCGTTATGCTAAACTCGTTACCGGCTTTCCATGGGCGGAATCGGGGAGGCTGCGGGTGTTCAGCGCTCCGGGAAGAACCGAACTGGCAGGTAATCATACCGATCATAACAGGGGAAAGGTTATTGCGGCGGCAATCCAATTGGACAACATCGCAATCGTACAGGAACGCGGGGACAATACAGTACTCTTTCGATCTACCGGTTTTCCAGATGTGAATGTAAATTTAACAAAATCTGCAGGCGAGCCGGATTTACAGCCCAAGCCCGAAGAAAAAGAAACAACCGAAGCCCTTGTCAGAGGAATTGCCGCCGGGTTCCACCGCCGGGATTGCTCGGCAGGCGGATTTTCAGCTAATGCGGATTCAACCGTATTTCCCGGTTCCGGGCTTTCTTCATCGGCGGCGGTGGAAATGCTTTTGGGACGTATCTTTGATTGTCTGTATGATGAAGGAAAATGCAGTCCACTGGAAATCGCGCGAATTGGTCAGTTCGCGGAAAACGCCTATTTTGGGAAACCATGCGGGTTAATGGATCAGGTTGCCTGCGCCACAGGCGGCGCGGTCGCCATTAATTTTGCCGACTCGGACAACCCTGTAGTCAGACAGATCAATTTTAATCCTGCCGCTGCGGGTTACGCTCTTTGCGTGGTGAACACAGGCGGCAGCCACGCCGATTTGACGGCGGACTACGCTTCAATCCCGGCGGAGATGAAAGCGATAGCAGCATTTTTCGGCAAGTCCGCGCTTGGGGAACTGGACAAAGAAACGGTCTTGTCCAATGCCGCCGAATTGCGAAAAAGGTTTGGGGACAGGGCATTATTGCGTTCTCTTCATTTTTTTGACGAAAATGCGCGGGTTGACATTATGGCCGAAGCCCTGGCAAAAATGGAAAATACGGCCTCGACAACGGAAAAACAACAGGTTTTAAATCTTTATCTGGAGATGGTTAACGAGTCCGGCGATTCTTCCTGGCAGCTTTTACAAAATGTATTTTCACCCGCCATGCCGGAAACCCAAGGCATCAGCGCCGCGCTTGCTCTGACAAAGGATTTTTTCAGGAAGCGGAAACTGCACGGCGCTTGCAGGGTTCACGGCGGCGGCTTTGCCGGAACCATTCAGGCATATATCCCCCTTGACGAGATGGACATGTATCGAGCGGTCATTGAAGCGGTCTTTGGTACCGGTTCGGTAACACCGCTAAAAATAAGACCCAGAGGCGCGGTAGAACTGCTTTTTTAGGAGAATACCCCGCGTATTGAAAACAAAATACAAGTCTTGCAATATTCCATTAAATAAGGCATAATTAAAGAGAGGTGGGCGAAATTTATAAGCCCTCTGATTTATTTATGAAAAGTTTTGGTATATTGTCTTTAAAAAAAGTTTTTAGCGGATATTCTCAATTCGCTAAGCCCCTCATTCTTATCTGTTCCTTTTTCATTGTATTTACATTCCCGGCTCACGCTCAGGATGAGGAGCAGTATATAGAACAATTTATTGAACAACCTGCCTTGGAAAGACGGGAAGTCTTCTTTATCGCGCCGTTGGCAGAAGCGATTGGGTACAGCTATACCAGTATTGCCTACGGAGGCGGCCTGGCTATTGGCTCGGGTAGCGGAACCGCTGTTGGTCTACGTTTCCTATACGCCACAGACCCGGAAAACTATATCTTTATGGAAATACTCTTTTTTCTGCGTTTCTACTTTTTGGGGTCAGAAGCCAGTACCGGCCCCTTTCTCCAGTTTAACGGCGGCCCGGTTATATACGCCGACAGCGTACCGGAACTTAGCGGTTATGGAGGCATTTCCGCAGGGCTTAATGCCGGATGGCGTCTTCCGATTGGCAGAAACTTTTTCATAGAACCCGCCGTTCGGGTTGGGTATCCCTACATTGTTGGCGGGGGTATATCCTCCGGGCTTAGGTTCTAACAGGACAAGGAGCAATTAGCGGTGAAGATTGAGAGAAAAAATCGAAATAGAGCTTTATCCCTTCTTTTTATGACATTGTTAGTTGTTTTCTCCTCTTTGTTAGCTGCTTGTGGAAATCCTTTTATGAAAACTCAGCTTGAATCGCTTATTTTGATCAGAGAACGGGGTGAGTTGATTGTTGTAACAAACATAAATGAGTGGAATAACGGCCTGAACTATATTAGTAACAGAGGGAATAACAAGAGATATACCATAGCCGTAAACGGCGATGTTGGAATTCCCGGGACTTACGACAACAGCTTTGGTTCGGTAACTAACCTTTCCTTAACAATAAGTGGAGAGGGCAAACTGTACCTGACCAGCCCGGGCAGTATAATCCGGCTTACTGACAATCAAACTCTTAACATAGACAATTTTGTCATGGAGGGACTCCGCGTAGGCCAGAACGGCGCGAGTCAGGACAATAATATAGCGGCAGTGTATGTAAGCGGCAGCAACGCAAGAGTGGAATTACGAAACGGAAGTATCAGGGGCAATACTTCTGACAGCGCCGACGGGGGAGTTTATGTCACCAATCATGGAACTTTTACCATGAGGGACAATGCTGCGGTATATGACAATATAGGCGATGGGGTTTATGTTCATGACGGTGGAACCTTTACCATGCAGAACAGCGCTGCGGTATACGGCAATAATGGCGGGGTTTTTGTCGACGGCGGAACCTTTACCATGCAGGACAACGCTAAGGTATATGGGAATAACAGCCACGGGGTAAATCTTAATGGCGGAGCCTTCACTATGAATGGCAATACCACGGTATACGATAATAATGACGGGGTTTCTGTCAGCGGCGGAACCTTTAACATGCAGAGCAGCGCTGCGGTATATGGGAATAACAGCCACGGAATAACCCTAAATAGCGGAGCCTTCACTATGAATGGCAATACCACGGTATACAACAATAATGGCGGGGTTTCTGTCAGCGGCGGAACCTTTAATATGCAGAGCAGCGCTGCGGTATACGGCAATAACAGCCACGGAATAACTCTTGATGGCGGAACCTTTAACATGCAGGACAGCGCTAAGGTATATGGCAATAACAGTTACGGAATAACCCTAAATGGCGGGGCCTTCACTATGAATGGCAATACCACGGTATACGACAATAATGGCGGGGTTTCTCTTGGAGACGGAACCTTTACCATGCAGGGCAGCGCTGCGGTATACGGCAATAACAGCCACGGAATAACCCTAAATGGCGGAGCCTTCACTATGAATGGCAACACCGCAGTATACGACAATAATGGCGGGGTTTATGCCAGCGGCGGAACCTTTACCATGCGGGGCAGCGCTTCTGTTTATGGCAATACTGTCAGCAACGGCGGCGGGGTTTATGTTGAGGGCGGAAACTTTACCATGATGGAGAATTCCTCGGTACATGGCAATACTGCCAGTAATAATGGCGGCGGGGTTTATGTAGGCTTCGGAACCTTAACCATGCATGACAGCGCCTCAATATATAACAATACTGCCTACAGCGGCGGCGGGGTTTATGTTAATGGCATCGCCCGAATAGCAGGAGGGATCATCTATGGTAACGCTGAAGGCGTTATGAACAATACGGCTGTTTACGGGGCTTCCCTGTTCCGTGAGATTTACGGCACAGCCGAATACGGTACTTTCAGCGGCGACAGTTTTATTTTAACCGGCAGCCTGGATACCACAGGTGAAACAATTGTTGTGCAAAACGGAAAATTGGTACAGTTGGTTTCTATAACACACTACTGGATAAATGATAATGATGAAATAACGGTAAGTGCAGGTACAACAACAATATATCCCGGGCAGAACCTGATCATCTCGCCAAACGACAGCGGTTTTACAGTTCATAGCTGGTCTGTTAACGGCATAAGAGACACCGGCCAGAATGATACGACATATACCTTCTACAGTGCAGGTAGGGCGGCAAATGTAAGTTATATCATAACTCTTGTTGTAGAAAAGAACGGCAAGTATTACAGCGCAGATTTCGTTGTCAGGATAGAGGGGTAAAAAAATGAAAAATAACTATAACTATATAGAAAGAAAAAACCATTACCCCAAAGGTTCAAATACAAACAGATCAGGATTATTAAATTGTTCTTTGTTAATTTCTATTTGCTATTTGTTATTTGTTTCCTGCAACAATCCATTTAATCCCAGCGCCCAGCTTTCTGATTCTGATATCCCTGTCCCTTCTACCCACGGGACAGTACAAATTCAATTTGATACCGGCAAGGCTTTGTCGCAGCAGCGCACAGTTCTTCCTCCTGCGATCTTTAATAACTATGTGTATACTTTTACCAAACTCGGCGGTCCGGCGCAGGTGATACAACCTGAAGAAAGCGGGGTTTTTATTTTGGAAACTGGTGACTGGACAGTAAAAGTAGATGCCTATATTGGCGGCATTTCTTCTGCAAATCTGGCGGCAACCGGAGAAGCTGAATTTGCAGTTGTTTTTGGTCCAACCGTAAGAATAACAGTACCCCTTACAGGAATTGAAAGTACAGGTTATGGCATATTATCCTACGATATTAGTTATCCTTTGGGAGCCACGGTAGAACAATTTTATCTGACAAGGCTGCCGGACGGTCAGGTTACTGAAATGTATTTTTCGCAGGGCAATAATTCCATCAGTGGAACACAAAATTATATTCCCTCCGGATTTTATCTTTTGAACATACAGCTTTCCAATGACAACGGAATTGCGGGGATTTGTGAAGTGGTACATATCTACGCGAATATGACCACTGAATACGAAAAGACTTTTAATGCAAATAATTTTAATCCTATTATAACAGTAACAAACACCAGCCAATGGGATGATGCATTGAATCAAATCCGTACCGGCGGGAATAACCGTGATTATAACATATCTGTATTAGGCGATGTCGGAGTTCCCGGCGTTTATGACAATAGTTTCGGCTATGTAGAGAATATTTCCGTAACGATAAATGGTAACGGCAAACTGTACCTGACCAGCCAGGGCAGTATACTCCGTGTTGGCTATAATCAAAATCTGTATATAGACGATCTTGTTCTTGAAGGTCTAAGCGCAGGCCAGAACGGCGCCGGTTATGATAATGATACAGCAGTAGTATATTTGAGCGGCGACAGTGCGAGACTGGATTTGCGGGACGGAAGTATCAGTGGTAATACCAATAACAGCGGCAATGGCGGCGGTGTTTTTGTTGGTAGTAACGGAACCTTCACCATGCAGGGCAGCGCATTGGTACACGGAAATACTTCATCCAGTTATGGCGGCGGGGTTTATGTCAGTTATGGAGGAACCTTCCGTATCTCTGGCGGGACAATCTATGGCAATGCCGCAGGTTATACGTCTGGAGGAGCCTCTCTGTACCGTGAAAGTTCTGCCACAGCGCAATTTGGCGTCTTTAGCGGTTCCGGTTTTACTTCAAACGGTGATCTTGACTCTATTGATGCAAACATTGTGGTGAGAGACGGTTTATTAATCATACCTGACGATTTTACTGTAACAAACACCAGCCAATGGAATGATGCCCTTACCCTAATTCGCAGCGGCGGAAATAACCGCGATTACACTATAACTGTAACAGGTGAGATTGGAGTTCCCGGTACTACGAATAACAGCTTAGGCAATGTTTCCAACATTACCGTAACGATAAATGGCGATGGCAGATTGTATCTTAACGGCTATGGCAGCATTGTCCGGCTTGGCGACAATCAAACCTTATATATAGAAGATATTGTTCTGGAAGGGCTTAGTTACAATAACACAGCGGCAGTGTATGTGGATGGCAGCAATGCGAACCTGGAACTGCGGAATGGAAGCATCAGGAATAACACCAATAACAGCGGCAGCGGCGGCGGTGTTTATATCAATAATGGATCATTCATTATGCAGGACGGCGCTTTGGTAAACGGCAATCTTGCCAATTCCTATGGCGGCGGGGTTTATGTTGGCAGTAACGGAACCCTTACCATGCAGGAAACCGCTGCTGTATATGGTAATAATTCATATTACGATGGTGGCGGAATTTATGTTAGCAGCGGAACTGTATCCATGCAGGACAATGTTTCGGTATACAATAACACTTCCTATTACAGCAGCGGCGGCGGTGTTTTTGTTGGCAGCAGCGGAACCTTTACCATGCAGGACAGCGCTTTGATATACGGCAATACTGCCAGTTCCGGCGGCGGGGTTTATGTTGACAATAACGCAGCCTTTACCATGCAGGACAGCGCCGAGGTATATGACAATACTGCAAACAGTAACGGCGGCGGTGTTTTTGTTGGCAGCAGCGGAACCTTTACTATGCAGGACAGCGCCGAGGTATATGACAATACTGCAAACAGTAACGGCGGCGGCGTTTTTGTTACCAGTAACGGAACCTTTACAATGTCCGGCGGTACAATGTCCGGCAACACTGCCAGCTATGGCGGCGGAGTATATTTGGACAACAATTCAAGCTTTACCAAAACCGGCGGTACAATTTTTGGTTATCCCGATAGCGGCAGCAATACTGCAATACAAAGCGGACACGCAATATATGCCTCGACATATTACAATTGGGATTATATTACAAGATTTAGGCAAACTACTGTAGGTTCCGGGGCGGACGGTAATCTTAGCTTCCTGGCAAACGCCACTCCGCCTGTACTGGAAGGTATATGGTATGACTGGGTAACAGTAACATTATCATTGGAAGATACCGAGCTTTGGGATCAATCTGACGATTATGTATATGATGTGGAATTATCCGGTGTATCAAATGGTTATGAAGTTATAGACAGAAAAACAATAGAGGTTGTTCTGGCAGCCGGATACAATTATAACATAACGATAGTTACATCTCTGGACGGGGAATTTTATGCAAGAGGATGGACTGCAAATAACGCGTACATTTACCTTGAAAGTGACAATGTTATAAATATAAGAATGTACAGGCTCGGCGCAGTAGATGTCGGCATAACGTTCACCGGGCTTCATGACGAAGTTATCAATCTGACAAGTAATACAGCGAATGATGTCTACTGGGGGCAGACACTGGAAGTAACTGTGGACGGCAGCTACGATTCGTATAGGTGGTACTTGAATGGAGATAATCAGTGGTATTCGGACAATACCATTAACATAACTATTGGCGGGCACTACATAGGAATTCATAACTTGATGGTTATCGTTACAAGGAACGGCATACCCTACTCAAAAGAATTAATTTTCAGAGTAGCTTACAAGGAAGGGAATTGAAATGATGCGTGGTATTAAAAAATCTGTGTTTTTCACAGTACTGTTATTAATATTATCCGGTTGTTTGAATCATTTTATTCCCCCGGAAGAAGTAAAGGAGCTGGAACAAAATGTAAAAGGGTTAACAATAACCATAACCGGCGATGCCGTAACTGCCAGAACCCTGTATCCCGATATACCGGGCTTTTCAAAATATGAGATATATTATTATGGCGGCCCCAGAGGGCGAGATGACACAATTATTTTGCAGGGCGATACAACATCGGTAACTATAGAAGATCTGGAGGCCGGGCAATGGTATATTGAGGTTACAGGGTATGTAATTGTAAATGAAAATGAACTTCCGGCTGCAAGAGGAAACAGAACAATACTTATTGAACCCGGCCCTGAAGCGCAAACCCTTACCATTCCTATAAACGTATACCAAAATGACTGGGAGCCCGGAACCTTTAATTATTCTGTAGCCTGGCCGGAAGGTAAGGCAAGTTCTGGTTATATTAGTATTGTGTCGTTCGATTATAATCAACATATTGATACTTATTATATGTATAATAATCCCTCTTCTGGTTCATATTCCCTTTCTCCCGGTTTTTATGTGATGACCTTAAGACTGCAAACCAGTTACAGGGATGTAATACGGTCTGAGATTATTCATATTTACTCGAATTTAGAAACAAATGCAAAGTATAATTTTACAGAAGAAGATTTTACAGAAACATTTATTTTAAACGGTGCATTAGATATAAGGATAAATGATGATACTACAGAACGCCCGGATAATGCTTATGTAAATGTAATCCTTGATGGCTATCAACAGGGGCAAGGCTACATTAATTTTGATGATAATTCCTGGTCTGTAGTGCTTCCGTGTTATGACCAAGATGCAACCTTAACCTTTCAATTGCAGGCTTATGTTTACGGGCAGTGGTTTGAGCATAGCTTTGATGAAACCCTTATCGTTCGAAATCAGGATATTTCCGTAGACCTTGCTTACATAAATATAAAAGCAATTGCTTTAAGCGGAACCATCAATGTAACTTATGGCGGGCAGCCGGTCAACGAGTTTATTATTTATGTATATAATCCTATTAGTGGAAACAGATCCTTCACGTTTAATTCACCCGGTGCAAATGAGCCTTGGGTAATTCCGATGCTGCCATTTAATAGCGATACAAACGTTACATTCAGAATAACAGGTTATCAAAATTTCTATTATGATAATGGCAATTTAGGTTACACCCAACAGATTTTTGACATGAGTAATTTTACTTCTGTAACAGTTTATGACGAGAGCATATCAAATATTAACCTCAATCCAGGAAATCTTCCCGGTATTGTATCTGATCTTGATGATCCGTATTCACTTACCATGAATGAATGGGTTGTTGGTGAAATTGTCAATTATAATGATATTGACTGGTATTCAATTAATGTAACCGCAGGGACAACATATTATATTTGGGGCAATGACTCCTGGTGGGGTAATGGCAAAAGAACAATGCCCATTGATATTTATGCATATTACAGCGATGGTACAATAGTATATACACGTCATGAATCTACATGGGATGAACCTGCTTCATTTACCGCCCGTTCAAACGATACGGTTTACATCAGAGTACGTGGTTATGGAAACAGTTATATCGGCACTTATGGAATTGTATATAGTACAAACAATAAAAGGCCGGGGACAGGCGAATTATTTATTAACCCGTCTCCGCTGACAGAAAATACCTGGGTTAACGGAAATATTACAACCAGTTACGATATACACTGGTATTCAATTGATGTTAACGCAGGGACAACGTATTACTTTTGGTGGAATGACAGTAATTCAGGCAATGGCAGCAAAACACTGGATATTGAGGTTTCTGCATACGACAGTTCAGAATATACCCTGTGGAATTACGACAGTGCGTGGTATAGTCCTGTGTCAATTACTTCTGATATTGATGATACGATTTACATCAGGGTACGCGACTGGTATGGGAGTAATACCGGCACTTACGGAATTGTTTACAGTGAAACCAACAATATGCCGGCAACTGACATAATACCCGCCGTTACAATACAACTAACAGAAGGTTTATGGGTAGACGGTGAAATTACCGAACCTCTTACAGAAGTCTGGTATTCATTTGACGCTTTAGAAGATACAAATTACTATCTCTGGTGGAATGATAATCAGGGTATCGGTACTAATAATAAGTCTGCGTATCTTTATGTTCAGGCATTTTATGGTGATGAAACGCCGATTTCTATAAATCGTGAAAGTTCGGCATGGAACAATCCGGCTTCGTTTACCGCCCGTTCAAACGAAACAGTTTACATCAAAGTTCGCGGTTATTATAGAGACATTAACAGTACCGGCGCTTACGGAATTACATACAGTACAGTTTATGAAAGGCCGACAGCAGGTTTATTCTCTTCCGTTACATATCAGCTAACCGAAAATATCTGGGTGAATGGTGAAATCGTTAATAGTTATAATAATAACTGGTATTCTATGGATATTACCGAAGGGGTAACATACAATATCTGGTGGAATGACAGTTATTCGGGTAATGGCAACAAAACAGTGGATATTGATGTTTATGCCTATGACAGTTCAGGATATAGTATTTATCTGTGGAATAACGACAGTGCGTGGAATACTCCTGTTTCATTTACCGCTGAGATTGATGATACGATTTACCTCAGAGTACGCGGTTATGGCGGCGGCAGCAGTACCGGCACTTACGGAATTGTTTACAGTACAGGCGATAACAGGCCGGACATAGAAGATGTATCCCTCTCTGTAATCATAGAGCTTAGAGGTTTGGGTGAATGGGACTTATTAAACCAGCGTGTAAATGCCATTGCCAATGTCAACAGGAACTTTACTGTAAGTGGAAATTATGCAGAATACAGGTGGTATCTGGACGGCGTATTGCAAAGCGATGAGACATCTTATATGTACGCCTTTAATGCAGGGCCGGGTACATACGAACTTACTGTGATAGTAACGGATTATAATAACGAAAGACGTTCAGGCAGATGCTGGATCACGGTTAGGTAGGGAATAGGGAATGATTATGAAATGGTTTTTTAGTCGATTTTTAGTTTTTGTTACTCTTATGGTGTTGGCGGCTTGTTATAATCCTTTGCAGGCGCCGGATTTGCCGGAAGTGCAAGAGTTGCCTGATGCGCCGGATATGCAGGATATAGCTGATTTGGTGGCGGTAAGTATTACCATTATGGATAGTGCGCGGACTGTTTTTCCCCAGGTTGATCTTACAAATACAAGTTTTAAATTGTTTGGCAGCGCTGCGGGTACGGAAGAAGAATTGGCTGAATTTACTTCAATGCAGACATGGGTTTATCTTAGTGCGGGAACCTGGAATTTTACTCTTAATGCTTATGATCAGGACGGCAGGTTTATACTTCAGGGAAAAATTCAGGAACGGCAGATAAGTCTTACGGCAAATAATACCCTTACTTTTTATCTATTTCCCCAGGACAGCGGTACAGGGGCGGTACACATCAGCTTTGTTGTTCCTGCCGGATTAGGCATAACCCGGATTGCTGTAGACGGAGAGCTTGGCTCAGAAGAACTTACACAGGGCGATACTGGAGAATTTACCTATATCAAAAACAGCATTAATGCAGGGGATTATTTTGTCAGCTTTATGCTCTTTCAGGGTGAAGAACGCTGGATGGTTTACTCCGAACTGGTTCTTGTACGGAGCAATTTAACCAGCGCCAAAACAATAGACCTGACAGGTTATGTTCCTGTTACTGTTCCCGGCGGTAATCTTGCGGATAAATTAAACTGGCTGCAGAGTAACGCGCAGAGCGGTTATGACTATATCGTTGAAGCGAATAATGATGAAGTGATTGCCCCTTACAACCTGCAATATTCGGGCAGGAATAATATAAGTATAACTCTAAAGGGAAATATTCCTGAGCGTATAATAAGTTATAACAGCAATTATCCTTACAGTTACATGTTCAACATTGGCTCAGATGTTACACTGATACTGGAAAATATTACTTTGCAGGGTCATTCGAATAATTACTATTCATTGGTATATGTAGGCAGTAACGGCCGCCTTATTATGAAAACAGGTGCGAAGATTACCGGAAATTACGCTCGTGGAGTTTATGTTTACTCTGGAACATTCACAATGCAGGACAATGCTGAAATATATGAAAATGGTGAAACCGGCAACACCGGCGGCGGAGTGTCTGTTGATTACGGAACATTCACCATGCAGGACAGCGCTGCGGTATACGGTAATACTGCCAGCGGCGGCGGCGGAGTTTATGTTAATTACGGAACCTTCACTATGCAGGACAGCGCCGAAGTATACGGTAATATTTCTTCCAATAACGGCGGCGGAATTTATAATAGTTGGGGAACCTTCAACATGCAGGACAATGCCTTGGTATACGGCAATGAAGCCGGCTCCTATGGCGGCGGTGTTTATACTGTTGGAACTTTCCGTATCTCCGGTGGAATCATCTACGGTAATTTCGCAGACACGATGAGCAATACAGCGATTAACGGCGGAGCCTCTCTGTACAATTCAAATACGGCGCAATACGGTACTTTCAGCGACAGTGGTTTTACCAGTAACGGCAGCCTGAGTACTATGGATTTTACACTAGAAGTGCAGGACGGGCAGTTAGTACTAACAACTCCCGATATCGAAATGGTCTACGTCCCCGCAGGCAGTTTTGAGTTGGGCAGAAACCTTGGAACCGGCGGCGGTAGTGATTCAACTCCTGTGTCAACAGTAACGCTGAGCGGCTTTTACATAGGCAAGTACCCGGTAACACAGGAGCAGTACCAGGCGGTGATGGGAAGTAATCCCAGCTCTTTTAGCTCGAACCCTGCGGCTGGAGAAGTACAAGTAAGGCGCCCTGTGGAAAGAGTAAATTGGTATGATGCGATAGTATTCTGCAACCGGCTGAGTATAATGGAGGGTTTAAGCCCTGCGTACCGGATTAACGGCAGTACAAACCCTAATGATTGGGGGACTGTACCTACGAACAGTAATACAACGTGGGATGCTGTAGAAATTGTATCTGGTTCCACCGGATACCGCCTGCCCACCGAGGCGCAATGGGAATATGCTGCCAAGGGCGGGAACGGTTCGCCGGGGAGTTACACATATTCAGGAAGCGATGATCCTGATGAAGTGGCATGGTATTCGGGAAATAGTAATTCTATGACCCATGAGGTAGGGCTTAAACAGCCTAACGGGCTTGGGTTGTACGATATGAGCGGGAATGTATGGGAGTGGTGTTGGGACTGGTATGACAGTTATACCGGTGAAGATAAGGAAGATCCTATGGGCGCTTCCTCGGGGTCTTACCGCGTGGTACGCGGCGGGGACTGGTACAGTTCTGCCGAGGACGTGCGTTCTGCGAACCGGAACAGCTACAACCCGAACGACAGGAGCAACAGCCTCGGCTTCCGCCTCCTTCGCCCCTAGTTTAAGGCTCAGGCAAGGGGGAGGAATGCCCGCCTGCCGCTGGAAGCGGCAGGTCGAAGCGCCCTTGCCGCCGGGGGCGGCAGAGGGGCGCTGAGAGAGGGCATGGAGGAGAAAGGGAGAAAAATAAATAGGGGGGTGCAGGGGGGAATAGATTCCCCCCTGCTGAAAAAAAAGGTAAAGGAATAGAACAATGAGTAAAACAGACAGCAAGCAGCAGACAACAGACAAAATTAAATTCTCAATAGGCGCAAAACTCATAACGCTCATTACAATTATTGTATTGTTGTCTCTGGGTTCAATAACCGCTCTGGTATCATGGCTGGTGCGGGAAGACTTAAAAATATCGGCGGAAGAACATAATTACGAAGTAAACCGGAAAGCCGCTGCAGAAGCGGAAGATGTTCTTATCAATATGCGCGCACATTCCAGAATACTCCTGCGGACTATAAATCTAATGGGCAGAGAGAGCAGCGCCGCACAGACAGCATCAGAGTATTTCTTTGAGCAAAACCCGCAGGTTGCAGCCCTTGTTTATGTAGTACCCGGGCAGGACGAAAGCGTTCTTGTTAACATGAATTTTTTCCGCTCGCGCGAAATAGAGCCTTCCATTGCAAATTCCTATTTTGAAGGAAACAGAACAGCCCTTAGACAGGCCGCAGCCGGAGAGACAGTTGTTTTAAATGCAACACCTCAGTTTGCAACATCTCTTGCCGCTTTGTTTTTTCAGTGGCAGGGAACAGGGGCGGGAATTCTTTTTTCGCCGGAAAAATTGAATGACAGTTTTGGTATAGGAACAAACCCCTCGTACCTTATCAACGACCGGGGCGATATTCTGGCGCATCCCGATTTTGCCCTGCTTGGCGGCGGAGTAAATGTGGCGGACGACGGTTTTATCCGCATCATGCGCGAAAGCCCAGACCGCAGCCGGCAAATGATAACTCAGGACGAAGAAGGGTTTCGTTATTACATGGCTTTTACCAGATTGAATATCGGCGGCTGTGTTGTAATAACAGGCATCGAATACGATAAAGTTTTTGAAGGAATTGTTGCCACTACGCGGCGGAATATCTACCTGACAGCCGCAGTGCTTTTTATCTCGGTAATGTTTATCTGGTTTTTCTCAAAGACCATTTCCATCCCGCTAAAAATACTGGCAGCCGCTGCGCGTAAAATCGAAGGCGGTCAGTTTGAACAGGAAGTAAAAGTCAAAGGCCGCGATGAAATTGGCTTATTGGGACATAGCTTCCGGCGGATGAGTTCCGCCCTGCATATATTCGGCAGGTTCACCAACCGCGAGCTTGCAGTTAAGGCAATGAAGGGTGAAATCAAACCCGGAGGTCTTCCAAAACATGCAACAATATTTTTCTCGGACATACGCGGCTTTACAGCAAAATCGGAAACCTTTACCAAAGTATTCAAAGAAGAAGCTTCCGACCGTATCGTCTTTTGGCTTAACAACTACCTAAGCCGGATGGTCGAATGTGTTGAAAAAACCACCGGCGTTGTAGATAAATTTATAGGCGATGCAGTAATGGCTCACTGGGGTACAGCTTATACTTCCGGCAGTCCCGAAAAAGACGCCCATAATTGTGTAAAGGCGGCGCTTATGATGCGCTCTGCAGTAATTGAGATAAACAATGACCGCGAAGACCCGGATGATCCCGGCAACCCGCTTATTCAAATTGGCTGCGGCATTAATACAGGGATTGTTACCGCCGGGCAAATCGGCTCCGATTTACGCATGGAGTACACTGTTATTGGCGATCCTGTAAATCTTGCTTCCCGTGTAGAATCCCTTAACAAACCGCTTGGAACGGACATATTAATCGCCGAAGATACCTGGAATCTGGTAAAGAATGATTTTATAACCGAGGAAATGCCGTCTGTTACAGTAAAGGGGAAAGAACAACCCGTACGTATATTTGCTGTGGTTAATTTTTCCGGCAGCAAAGAAGGCCCGCAGACTCTGGCAGAAGTACGTGAGCTTATGGGAATACCGGCGCCGGATATTTCCGCAGTCGATCTTGACGCTGATGAGAAAAAATATAACATTGGCGGCGATGCAAAAAAAGAGCAAAAAACAGAGAACGGTGTACAATGAGCAAAAAGCATTTAATAAAAAACAATGAAAAAAACACAGGGAAAAAACGCTGGTTCTTGGATATCTTTGTTGTTTTTTTCTGTCTTGCAGGTGCGGCTGTTAGTCTTAACCTTTTTAGGATAGATCTTTTTCAGACAATCGCTTCGCATAATCAGGAGCCTGTCGGGACTGTAACAATCAGGAACAACAATGTCCAAAGACGGCTTTCGGACAGAGTGCTTTGGGGGCGGCTGTTAGCTGAATCGCCGGTGTATCTTGGAGACCTTATCCGTGTAGCGGAACTTTCAAGCGCAACACTTCATATTGCAGATAACAATATCGATCTTAACGAAAATACGCTGATACGTATTCTTGGTTCTGCGGACAGCGCGGGTAATATTATGCTCGATCTAAGCTCTGGCAGTTTGAATCTTTTTTCCGGCGTTTCCGGCGGTATTGAGCTTAATCTTACAGGCAGCCGTGTTACGGCAAACCCGGGAACATTGTTAAGCGCAGCCGCCGGGGAAAGCGGCATGTCAGTGCAGGTAAACGAAGGAAGCGTAGAAATTACCGCCGATGACGGACAGAGTCTTACCCTTGATACGGGCGAAATGCTTGCTCTGGATGCCGATGGTATTAAACGTGTTGAACCGGCGGCTGTTGTAACTCAGCCGCGGCCAAATGCCCGTCTTTTGAATAATACGGGCGAACCTTTGGCCGTTAGATTTTCCTGGATTACAATAGATATAGAAGCCGGGCAGTCCCTGCTTCTGGAAATTGCCGAAGACCGGAATTTTTCGCGGATTGCACGCAGAATAGAAGGGGCTTCGGCTGCCGCTGCGAACCTGAATGTGGGAATATGGTACTGGCGGTTGTCCTTTGAAAACAGTGTTCTGAATACCGGACAACTTACGGTGGTTGCCTCTCAGGGAGCCGCCCCTGTAAGCCCGGCGCAGGACAGTTTGTTCTTTTACAAGGATAATCTGCCGACTCTGTATTTTGAATGGCAGGAACTGGAAGGGGCTTCTTCTTATATATTTGAAGCCGGACGAACGCCGGATTTCAGAAACCCGCAGATGACAAGGCAGACTGCGACTGCTTCTATTGTTGATTCAAATATGGGAGAAGGTATCTGGTATTGGCGGGTACTGCCTGTCTTTTCTTCCCTTTACGAAGGCAATGCCGCTTATTCGTCTGTCGCTTCTTTCCGTGTAGAGCAAAGCAGAGAACCGGAAGCGCCTGTACGGCCGCCGCCGCCCCTGCCCGAACCGCCGCAGGAAGACCGCTTTCCGGCTGATGAACATCAGGTAAAGATCGAAGAACTGCGGGATGAACGGAAAATAGATTTTAGTTGGTCTGCTGTATCCGGCGCCAATGCTTATATTTTCAGCCTGCACCATTCACAATCTCAGGAAGCCGGGGGCTCAGATGAACGGCGGCAGGTTCTTCGTACAGATCCTTTACTAGACACAAATTGGACTCTGGATAATCTGAGTATATTGGATCATGGAACTTTTATCTGGCAGGTAGAAGCTGTAAACATGAATAGAGACGGCGCAATTGAACAGCGGGGCAGGGTAGCGGAGAACTCCTTTGTTGTGGATATTCCCGCTCCTAGCCTTCCTGAAATTAATAATATAGAGACTCTGTATGGCCAATAAGATTATATCCTTGCGGATTTTACCGGTAATATTATTTTTCCTGTGCCTCCATGTTTTACCGGGGCAGAGCGGGTATTTTATTGATGATAATGCGCGTTTTGTTCAGCGCCTCACCTGGGTTGGCAGTGACTATGCACTGCGGTATGAAGTATCGATTGAAAGAGAAGAAGCCGGAACATACCGGAATATGGTACGGGAATTTACCGAAAATACCTTTATCGAGGTTTCCCTTCCGCCGGGCAGGTACCTGTTACGTGTAATACCTTATGATTTCAGGAATTTGCCCAGCGAAGGTTCGGCATGGAGGACTTTTGAAATACTTGCCGCTTTAAGGCCGGAAATAAATGATTTTTCTCCGGTAGTTTTTTATATTAAAGAAGGCGTGGAATATACGCTTGATCTTTACGGCTCAGATTTTTCTCCTGGGGCGCAGATACATCTGCTCCGTCCTGACAGTGAGCCTATTATTCCTGTTCAGACAGATATTCTTCAGAATGGCAGTCTTGTCAGGCTTCTTTTTAATTATGATCAGTTAATTCCCGGAACATATATAATTAATATCAGGAATCCCGGCGGACTGGAAACAAGTATTGGCGGATTCCTTATTGCTATTCCCGACCCCGAATCAGAACTTGAACCCGTACCTGCCCCTGAGCCTGTTGTTCGGGTTAGAGACCCCGGACCTGCTGACATCTTTATAGGCGCCGCCTTTATGCCAATTTTTCCGCTTTATAATAATAACTATTCTTTCGACAGCACCTCGTCTCTTTCTGGCGCGGCGTTCCGTCTTGGTATAGTATCTAACAATGAACGCAGGAATATGAATACAGGGCTGGAATTGGCGGCTTCCTGGTATGATTCAGGTACAATGCAGGCCATAACAGCCGGTCTTAACTTTCTGGCTCAGAAACGCTCCGTCAATCAGGTAACAGCCCTTAATTTCCGCTTTGGAGCAGGTTATACCATGCTGCTAGGCCAGGAAACACAGGCTTCTGCATTAGAGTCTATACACACAAATCTGGGCGTTTCATTCCTGTGGTTCATTTTTGACCCCTTATTCCTTGAGTTTGGTCTTGACCACACCCATTATTTCACCGAACCTGTCTCCGGCTGTTTCCGCCCCTGGTTTGGCTTGGGAGTGAGGTTTTAAACAGTGGACTTGTTGAATATATGTGTCTTTAGCTGGTATAATCATTAAAAGCCGTCGCTTGATGCGGCGCTTTAGCCAAGATAGCTCAGATGGCAGAGCGGTACACTCGTAATGTACAGGTCCGGGGTTCGATTCCCCGTCTTGGCTGTGTGGGAAGGCTGCGCTTATACTTTGATATGAAAAAAACAAATTCAATAGTTATCTTAATCTTACTTATACTTATAATAGTAGGTGTATATATCGTTTTAGGGTACAGACAGTATGTTCCGCTGGACGAAGCGGAGGAAACAAATGCTGAAGTCATGAGGAACATAGAGTATGAGCGCCAGGAAATGTTAATAGAAGCAGCGCATTTATTTAAGGGTTTTTTTTACGAAGAGGCTTTAACACGATTAAATGAGAATCCTAGCCTAATCAATGATGAAACGATGGCATTAGAAGCAGAAATCCACGAAGAAATTAACAACCTTGTTTTATATGAAGGACCAATCCGGCATGTTTTTTTACATAGTTTGGTACTTTACCCGGATTTTTTTTTC
>Ga0099364_10005005_pt1 | contig 19830 bp, 11 predicted proteins | sample TergutTh196P3_FD_73070 | JGI IMG/M metagenome (GOLD analysis project Ga0099364, IMG submission 73070) | Microcerotermes parvus P3 segment gut microbial communities from Pointe-Noire, Republic of the Congo - Th196 P3 | ecosystem: Host-associated > Arthropoda: Insects > Digestive system > Gut ... | reverse complement strand
TCTTTATAATAAACCCCGCCGTCCCATACCGAGGCATACTCTATTGGCAAAAAAAATCCCTTTTCGATTTCTACATTTTTCCAGTATTCGGTTCCACCGCCAAGCCCAGGCAAGGGAATGGATGGATCTTCATATTTGACATTGAAGTACCTGTCTCCGTCTCTACGTGTCACCCTACCCTCTGCATTCAACTGCCACAAAATTACATTCTCCCTTAGATCGCTGTTAGGGGGGCTTGTAGTTTGATAGTGAAAATAATCAACCATCCCCGTCCTATTATTGTAATACCGATGGTCGAATATTTTTCCTTCAATATGCGGCGGCAAATCGATGAATTGTAGGTAACGATCTGCGGAAAGTATTGTATATCTGTCTCCATCTTGTGCCTTTACGTAAGGATTCACCGGCAACCCGGCATCTGTTGAATAAACACGATCAAATTGCAATGTATTCAATGGCAACGCCTTGCGTGCCGAAAAAAACTCCAGCACTATATTGGACATGTTAACTTTCTCTGCTGGCCCCTCAACTCTTCCTTCCAGATTAAAAATCCAATGCATAGGTTTACCTTCAGCATCCTTACCGACGATTTCCAATCCATAGCCGTATTTCAAACGAACATGTCCTTCGAAGCACCAAAATGACTTCTTTTTCGCACCATTTTCTGGATTGTAATAAAAATGGGTACAATCAAATTCAAGTTCATCAATCTGAGCGAAATTCTGCCAGTACCGTCGCTGTGTTTCCATAATGGTATCCTGAACACTTTGTGGCAATGACTTAAAATACTTCAACGCTTCGCGATGTATGTCTTCCGGTGAGCCTCCATCAAGAGTTCCGCCTCGTCCATCATAGTTAATGACGTCAAATTTTCGCGGGAAAGAAAGTGCAGGTTTAAAACGCGATCGCAATCCGGCTAGAAAAGAGTCATCTGGTAATGTGATCCGCCTCCGCCTATGCCATGCCCGAATCCCAAACGGACAGAGAACCATCCCTGTTAGAAACATACCCAATGCGACCCGACGTGTAACGTTTTTGTCCATATGCAGGGGCTCTTAAAGGTTAAGGAACTAAGTAACCAGGGAGTCTCAGAGGATACTCCTTCCCATCGTCGTTATACTAGCACCATCATGAAAAAAATGCAATGGATTTTTCTAAAAAAGTCAGAAAAAGTCAAAACGTTTGGAAAAAAATTTCCCTTACAATGGCAATAGTATAGCACCGGCTATATCGGGTTAGCAATGCCGAAAACAATACCGTAAAATTAAAGGGATAAGTTTCCTCGTTTGCGCAATAAGTTTTTCTTAATCGGCTGCAAAACCTGTTCGGCAACGTGAGTGGTTTCCGAAATCAATGTTGCGATACGGTTAATAAAAAGCGAATGGGCGGCCAAACAGGGGATTGCAACTAGCAGGCCTTGTATGGTCGTAATCAGAGCCAAATAAATCCCTTCGGCAAGATCGGCAGCACGGCCGTACCCATCCGCTGCCGCCATCTGTTGGAAGGCAATCACCATCCCGACAACAGTTCCAAGCAAACCTAGCATCGGGGCGATGTTTCCAATCATATTCAAATACTCAACCTTGCGGTATAGACGCGATGCTTGCTCCGCCGTAGCGTCTTCCGCTGCCTGTTCGACCGCATCCCAGCCGAATTCATATTGCGCCATGCCAGCATGAAGAATATGAGCCAGCGTACTGGAGTCGTGCCGACAGCGTTGAAGAGCAATAGGTGCTTGACCATGCAAAAGCAAATTTAACATATCTTCCGCAAAATTCGGCGGTATCAAAATCGAACGACGTATCGAAAGGGCATACTCAATCATCAGCGCAACGGAAATGAGAGAAAGTAAAATAATGATATAGCCGATGAGTCCGCTTGCTTGAATGAGCGACCAAAGAGTCAATCGAGGCCGACTCGATTCGTGCGAGCCCGACTCTGCCGGAACCGTATCTACACCAGGAATCGGGGCTTGGAACGGCGAATTCGCCTCAACTTCCGGGACGGGGAGATGAAGAGCATCAACGTGAAGAGCATCAACGTGGAGGCCGTCGGGATTCATTGCCGGTTGCGCCTGGGAGGAAAACACAACAACGTTATAAAACAGGATACTAACCAGAATAATGAATAATCTACGTCTCATAAATCAATCGGCTTGAGTCAATTCAACCCCCAAACAAAACAGCCTTTATCCCATTGTACAATAAACGGACAGCGATAGGCAATTCAATACCGAATTTTGTCCGAAAATTGGTGCAAGACGTTTTTGGCAATCTTTGTATTTTTCTGTAATAAACAGTCCAAAACAATTTGCCCTCCGTTTTACGCCGAATTCATTGGGGTGAGTCCGACTGCTGTTTGTATTGACACATTTTTTGTGTAAAATATATCATTAAGAGAAGAATAAACATGTCGGCATTCCTGTTTATCTTTGAGGAGGAAAAACAATATGTCGCCGCTGATTCTATAGCGATCTTTGCGTTAGCGGTCAGTATCCTAACTTCTAACTGCTCCCCAACATGTTCACACTCCAAGCCCCTTTTCAACCTTCTGGCGATCAACCGCAGGCAATCGATGCTTTGATAAAGAGCATCGAATCCGGCCGGAAAATGCAAGGTCTTAAAGGCGTTACCGGTTCGGGCAAGACTTTCACAATGGCGAACGTCATCGCCCATTTTAATCGGCCTGCACTCGTCATGTCTCATAATAAAACGCTTGCCGCTCAATTGTATAGCGAATTCAAAACATTCTTTCCCGACAGCGCCGTCGCTTATTTTGTATCCTACTACGATTATTATCAACCAGAAGCCTACATTCCGCAACGGGATATTTATATCGAAAAAGATTCGTCTATCAACGAAGAAATTGACCGTTTGCGTCTTGCCGCTACCAGTTATCTGGTTACCCGGCGGGATACCATCGTCGTAGCCAGTATTTCTTGTATCTACGGTCTGGGCAGTGCGGATGCCTACAAAGCAATGATTCTTCCGCTTGCCGTGGGACAGCAAGTTAACCGGAATACGATGCTGGCTAAATTTGTTGAAATTCAATATGTACGCAATGACATTGTTCTTGAAAGGGGGAAGTTTCGTGTCCGGGGCGACTGCGTCGAACTCTATCCTTCTCATGAAGAATTTGGCGTCCGCATTGAATTTTGGGGAAATGAAATCGAACAGATTTCGATGATCAATCCGATTACATCCGAAATCATTCGCCGGATTAGTGAATTTGTTCTCTATCCTGCCAAGCATTTTGTTTTGCCGGAAGATCGGATACAGTCTGCGGTTGAACGAATCGAAGTAGAACTCGAAGAGCGTCTCAAATTTTTCAAAGATCAAGGCAAACTGCTAGAATCTCAGCGTCTTCAGGCTCGCACGAAATATGACATCGAATTGATGCAGCAAATTGGTTATTGTCCCGGCATAGAAAATTACAGTGCGGTATTATCGAATCGGCCGCCGGGGAGTCCGCCCGAAACACTTTTCGATTTTTTCCCCGAAGACTTTTTGCTTTTCGTTGATGAGTCTCACGTAACGATTCCGCAGATTCGGGCAATGTTTCATGGAGATAGAGCACGCAAGCAAAACCTGGTAGAACATGGTTTCCGATTGCCTAGTGCGCTTGATAACAGGCCGTTGAAATTCGAAGAATGGGAAAAACAATTATCGCAAGCCGTCTTCGTGTCGGCAACGCCGGGGCCGTATGAAATCGAACATTGCGAAGAAAGGCTTATCGATCAAGTCATCAGGCCGACGGGGTTACTTGACCCGATTGTTGAAGTTATACCGGCCTCGAAACAAATACCGCATTTGATGGAGCAGATTAAAGAACGAACAGAACTCGGAGAACGTGTCCTGGTAACGGCATTGACCAAACGGCTGGCGGAAGATATTTCGGCATACTTCGAAAAACAAGAGATTAGATGTAAATGGTTGCACAGTGAACTCGATGCTTTTGAACGTGTCGAATTGCTTCGTGACCTTCGGGCAGGGCATTTTGATGTGTTAGTAGGAGTTAATTTATTACGGGAAGGACTTGACTTGCCGGAAGTTTCTCTGGTTGCAATTCTTGATGCAGATAAGGAGGGGTTTCTGCGGAGTGAAACATCGCTCATTCAGACGATAGGCCGAAGTGCCAGGAATGTCAATGCGAAAGTAATACTCTATGCTGATAAAGTAACGGATTCGATGCAACGGGCAATCGATGAGACAGAGCGTCGGCGTAAAAAACAGGAAACGTATAACAAAAAACACGGGATCACACCGGAGACGATTAAGAAAAACATTGCGCAAGGTATAGAGGAGCAGGTTTCGCAAAGCCGAGATATAAAAGTTGCGCTGGGACAAGATGAAGAATTGTTTATCACTCAGGAGTACATTAACGAGTTAGAGGCCGAGATGTTAGAAGCGGCTGACCGCTTGGAGTTTGAGCGTGCAGCAAACATTAGGGATCGGATCGAAGAGATGCGAAAACACATTGGCAAGAGTGCAAGCGCAAAGATGTTTGATTTTAGCAAGAAGGGAAAAAATAAAAGACGCAGGAAATCATGAACGATGTGAGACACACCGCCTTGCGAGACTTTCACAAAGCCGTGGCTGTTTTTTGTCAGATATAGTTCATCAGCGACATCTGGAGCATCGTACTGGTCAACTGCATCGTTGTCTGATAGGCAAGTTGTTGCGCCATATACCTAAGCGATACTTCCTGAAAGTCGATACGCATAACATGATTCAACGTCTCTTCGAATTGAATGTTCTCATCGAACAGTCTTTCCGATACCCGATCTAAACTTGTTTGCATCACTCCGAGCGTTGCCTCGGCAGAGTTTAACCTTGATACGGACACTTCGATTAACTGCGATGCCCGTTCTATTTCGCGTATATCATTTTTTTCCATCGCCAGTTGAAGCCGAATGAGAGCATTAAAAAGCGAATTTGTTTCTTGAGGGTTCGGGTCATTCCCCTTAAGTTCGCTGTCTGTCCCGCCGGTCATGATACCGGAACCGACGTTGATTATTCCGCTTCCATCACTCGGCAAACCGTCGGGGTTGATCCCGTTTTGCACTTGAAACATTTCTCGAACCTGCGGAGAAGCCGTTGCGTGAAAAATTTCAATAATATCATTCGCCGTCGTTACGCCGCTCTCAACGACAAAATACATGACCTTGCGGGAAGCGTCGTAGTGAAATCCTGCCGGATAACCATCGACAAATTCAACCGTTGTATCATTTGCATACGTTCCTACACTTCCGGCTGTGAAAAGAATAGCCCCATTGAACACATCGCCGTTGATCGTAAGATGAGCAGAGTCGCCTGGCGTTGTTTTCGTTCGGTACTCCTCGCCGGGATTGACTAAACCGAGGTCGATGGCCGCCGTCGAAAGCAATGTTCGATCAACTCTGGTACTCTGGTCGCCGAAACTTTTATCAACCAGTTCAATCCCATTGCCGAACTTCGACAACGTTGCCGTCAGGAGTCCGTCTTCGTTGCCGGGGTGTTCGTTGATGATCCGCAGGATGTCTGCCATCGTCTCGGCACCCTTGATGTCAATTTCCATCACAGTGCCGTCATTTCGCGTGATGATAAAATCGATTCCGCCGTTGGAACCGCCGGTCGTGTCGGTAAAACCGTCGTAGACGACGCCGTTGCCGTTATTCGGCCCTAACGTCTCGTCGAGTTGCAGATCGAAAAATTGTTTTGGGCCCGGCTGTGCTTCAAAGGCATCGACGATTTGACATGCCGTTGTAACACCGGGATTGATCGCTATGGTAATCGTTTTGGACTCTTCGTTCATTGAAACAGCGACTTTGCCTAACGGGTCCGTTGTCGGCACGAATTGCAACGTGTAATCATTCCATTCCGTTCCTTCGTTTCGGGCTGTCAATACCAACGCGCTGTTATCTGATACGCTGGCGTATTGTGCCGAGGCGTGTGTACCAGGGCCGTCATAGTCGTATACTCCTCGTCCAAAATCGAGGGTTTCCAGCCGGGTATCTTCGATGAGAGATCGGCTGCCGAGTTGACTGGCCGTCGTTCCGCCGTTTTCTCCGATGCAAAAGTCTGCCCCGCTCACTCGGCTGCGGATGTCGAGTCCGTTCTTTGAATCGTTAATCGTTGCAATCAGTCCGTATTGAGGATCATTTAACAAGGCCAATATATCGCCGACCGTCTTGCAGTCTTCAAACGAAATCGACCATACCGTATTATCGTTCACCAACTCGATGCCTGACAAATCAAGGTCTGTCCCTGTCCCGCCGGTTGTCGAACCGTAATCAACCGGCTGGCCGGGAAGAAGCGGGATAACCCCTGTCCCCGATGCGCCGCTGCCTTGTTGATCCCGAAATGTCAACGAAGCCGTAAAAGGCGGGATCGTTCCTATCGCCGAAGCATTGTTAATGGCGTTGATTATATCATTCGCATTCGTATTATCAGGATTGATCCAAATGAGCATCTCGCCGGTTTCGGCATTGTATTCGACTATTTCCTGCCCCGACTCAATCTCTGCGTCGGATTGCAAACGAACGCTTAACCCATCGTATTCGGAACCGTTGTGATTGGCTTGTATCAGAATATCATTGTTCGCTCCCGCAAACCGAATTTCGAGACTCGACTTTGTGCCAAGCGTATCGGAGAGCAAGGTTCGATTTGTCAATGCCGGATTCATATCTTGCCCAACAAGCGGTTGATTGCGGCTAAACGTAACGTTGGCCGCAATACCCAGTTGCCGGGCGGTTGTTCCGCGACCGACTTCCGAAACGCTGACCGTTCCAACCTGCGAATCCGGCACGGAAAAAACCAAACCGTTTTCAGTAAGGTCAACCTGAACGCTAAAATGCGGATTTTTAGCCCCTTCAATCGCTCGTTGCACATCTTCGACGGTTACACATCGGCTTAGATCAACATCGAATGTTTGAACTCGTCCATCAACTGTGTGCGTGAATCGGATTGAACCTTTCTCGACCCCTTTTCCGCCGTTGAGGTCGCTCAGCAGTGTTTTGGGAGAGAGCGAAGGATTGAGATCACTTCCCCGCATGGGTTCGGAGATTGCGCCGAAAGCATCTTCGCCGGTGATGTTGGATTGGGATAGCAAATTGCTGTCGCTCCAAGAATTCAAATTGTTGACGCTGCCGGTATAGCGAATCGTATAAGACGAATCCAACCCCCACTGGAAAGGCATATTGGCCGTCGTTGCTCCGGCGAAGAGATACCGGCCGCCAAATTGATTGTTGCTAAAATCGAACAGACTTTTGATGATTTGGCTGACATCTTGCGACAAGGCGGTACGCTGTTCGGGTGTCGTTGTAGTGTTGAGTGCTTCGAGAGCCTTTTCGGCGGCACTGTCCGTCTGCGGGTTGAACTTAGTCAACACACTGCTTGTCGCCGCCAAAAACGTCTGTGTGGCCTGCAAATTGCTGACATTTTGCGTCTTACGAACCATTTGGGACTGGATCGAAAGGGTCGACGTAGCGTTAAACGGAGAATCGCTGCCATGCTGAAATTGACGCTGATTGTAAATTTGGTAATCCAGATTGGCAAGATTGGCTGCACTATTCGTCAGTGCAGTACCGGCACGTTGCGTTTGTAACGGAACACTGGATCGGCCTAAAACGATGGAAGCGATGGTCATGTGAAAACAAAATTGTCCGTAATAGCCAGCCGCTATAATCGGCAACGTCTGTATAATCGGCAAATTCGTCGCAAAAATTGAAAAAAGAAAAGGAGATGGCGAGCAATCCATGCGGACTCTCCTTCGGCCTCTTGCCTAATCCTGCCATCAATTCCGCTCTTTCCGGGATTTCGCCTTGACGTGGAATCGAAAAATTACTAAAATTCAGTGCTTTTTAAGGGGCATTTCGAGGGGAATACACAAAAAATGAAACAGCAAAAACGCATTTATAAAGGTTTTGTAGCAACGGGCATCGTGTTGGTTTGTTGTTTCCTGACTCTGGCTGCGCTCCGCTTAATACCGGCAGACATCCAGGCACAGACCATCACGACGGCCTCTATGGAAAGAGAACTTGATGCAAGGATTGAAACTTTTTTTACATCGCTTTCCCGAGGAACAAGCAGTACCGCCTTTGAAGAAACGCTTCGATTAAGCACACTGGGAACGTCTTCTGCCGATCCGGCCATACAGGAAATGCGAAGCCGGGTCGACTCTATGCGATCCCAGTTCGGAAACATTTTGCATTGGGAAAAATACGAAACCAAACGAATAGGCGAAGATGTTATTTTGATACGGTATCTTTTGAAGTATGACATCCATCCCGTGATGTGGACGTTTTCCTATTACCGCAAGCCGACCGGCCCCAGTATCGTCAATAATCCCTGGTTGCTGGTCGGACTCCATTTTGAAACAGATGTCTTTCAGTATTAACGATATTTACGCTCCGCCTATCACATTGGAGAGGCCCATAGGTTCCGGCAATTCCGTTACAGGCTTGGAACGTGCCCAAACCAATACGCAATACACCCTATTTGTTGTCTGCGACAACACGTTGTTTCAATTCCTTTGCGGCGTTGCCTAGCAGTTCGAGGTAAAAATCGCTTGGCAAACCTTCCATGTCTAAAAATTTGTTCACTCCGCCGACAGGCGGATTGTTACTGACCTTGAATAGAGCCGTTGCTTCGTCAATTTCGTCAAACATCGCCTGATAAATCATCGTAACGCCGTTGTCTTTATGGTGACTCAGTTGCGTCGATAAGAATTCGCCCTTCAGTCGCGGGATTAAATTTGAATGGGCACGATGCGGCTGGTTGCGGCCCATATAAAGGTTATACCAACTAAAGCCGGGAAAAACGACAGGCATATATTCAATCTCGTTTTCTTTGCACCACGCAAGATCGGCAGCGGCGACCCGCCGAATATGGTAAGCCGCTTCCTGAGGATTGTGATACCGGCCTACTGTCCAAGGACTGACAATATCCGCTTTTTTGGCAATTTCATGAAGAATGGGATCAGGCAACGCATCCCGATCCAAAGTTCTCCAAAAAGTCGGCACTCCAATTTTGACGGTATTGCCGCCGTATTGGGGATCATCTTTGAGAAAAGTAATCAGTTCGAGACATTCTTCGAGAGAATAGCGGCGATTGTCGTTAAAGCCAATCCCCCAAATACTTACGACGGGTTTGCCATTGTGATGGAGATACATTCGGTCTTCACGGATTTTGTGATCATCGACAAGTTTTTTCCAGTCTTCTACGAGAGTTCCCATCAAATCGCCCGGCCTGCCGCCCGTCAGATCGTACATCATGGCCCAAGCCCGATTGTGCTTGTCGGCACCGTAACGAACATTGTCCATTACGGCATTGTAATCATTTTGACTGGCCGCATTCCGTGTGAGGCCGATAAATCTTTGCAAAAAGACACCGTCGGTTCCATATTTTTCCATCCATTCAAAATGTCTGGCGACGGTCTTCCTGTTTCGTGAACTGAACACGTGAGCAACAGAACCGTCTTCGTGTCGGAAAGCCGTTGGGTACTTTTCGTCTTCGTCCATTTCGGTCATGTCGGGCCACATTTCGATGGCGGCATAATTTTCGGGACCAAAATTGCGTCCGTAATGGACCCAACCCCGGTTCGAACCATCGCCGGGAGCGCGAAACCAGCCTTGATACCCGCTCATCACTTTGCCCGTCAGCGTAGAGGGGTCAACACTTTGCAATAGCGTATCTTGCGACGGAGTATCTTGCGACTGGGCAACAACGAAGGATACCAGAGTAAGCGATGCCGCCGTAAATAGAACACAGACTAAACTGCAATGGATCAAAGAAGGAACAAGTCGGGAAGATACGTGCTGGAGCATAGCCTGATTAGGGGGTAAGAGCGTTGCCATTCAACGGCCATTCTAGCAAACAATAGGTCATTTAGCAACTATCCCCGGATCAAATTTTACTATCCATGAGACGTGTATTGCCGGACGTGTACTGACGTGTATTCTTTGCGTCTGCGTGCGTTCGGTTTACGCATAACGACATGGCGGGACACGAAGACAGGCAAAAGTCTTCGAAAGCATCCCGGCCAATGAAACACAGATTTTCATCCAAACTTGGAAAAAAGACCTTCGGCTTAAGCGGCTTTCCTTTGTGCAGGCGGTATTTGGTGCATCGGCAGCACACTTGGTTCCAGGACGGATGCCAGCACTTCGTCGCATGTTTTGCACACCATTTCGGATGTGATGCCATCCATTTTGTTTTGCAAGGCCGACGATTTTCGCAATTTATATTCGGTCACACCGGGCGGTTGCACATACTTATGTTCCTGTCCGATCGGAGCGTTTTCCAGAGCAGATTGTTGTGTCATAATCCCTATCGTTCGCCCACCCGATGCAGCGGCAAGTTGTAGTTCCGGAGTATGTGTTCCGATGAAAACCGTTGCCAATCTCGCCAAAGCACCTCGCTGAACCATCGTTGTTTCCTGTGCGAGCAAAGCGGCCCCGCCAGCGGCGTGAATTGCGGATTCTGCCCTCGCTTCGGAATCATTGCCCGACCATGTAATCAACGACGGCAAATTCCATTCGGCCAACAAATGTCTGGCGACGTCTCCAAACCGTTCTTCATTCCATTGCGGTTCAGGCCGCTCCGTGCCGATATGTAATAACGCAAAATTGCCATGCAAACCTTTTTCGTGGAGAATGTGCAGAGCCGCAATTTTATCCTTTTCACATTCCGGCATATCGAAGCCGATATCGCAACCGCAGATACCGAAGGGTTGCAGCAGGTCGATATTTCGTTCAATACGGTGTGTTTCTTTCGTTTGTATTCGGATATTGTGCAAATATCGATAGATTTTTTTTGTATGTCCAATTCGGTAATGTGCCCCGGCTAACCAAGTTGCCAGGGCGCTGCCGAATGAACCTTGAGGATCAACGGCAACGTGGGGAGCGAAGGACTGCAATCGTTGCCGCACACGCCGGAGTTCGGCAGGATGTCTGAACCAATCATTCCGCACGATGATAAACCGATTGACAGCCCAGTGGTCGAGGAAGAGCGATGCCGTATTTTCTCCGATAATCCAGGCGATTTCGGCATGCGGAAACCGTTGCCGCAATGCAATGAGTGCCGGAATGGATTGGAGAGTCTCCTCTGTATTACCGTAGTTAACAAACAAAATCCGACGAGGGTCCGACAGTTCTTTCGACTGGAACGTTTTGCCGGGAACAAAATTTGTTCGGGATGAATTGTTTCGGGCAAAAAAGGATGTCAGCAGATTTTGCAGAGTGCGTACCATGGCCGTATTATTCCTGTGCTTTATATTGCGATAGGACGAAAAGGTGGCTTAATTATCAGCCAGACCGATTGGCCCGGCCGATGCGTTGCCGACAGCATTTTCGACGACGGGAGTTTAACAATTTATCAATCAGTCATGCAAGAGCAAAAACGACAAAAATATCCACGCCGGAATTTTGAGGGACACGAGGTTTGAGGGGCACGGGGTTAAGGAGGTTAAGGTTAAGACGGAGGATTGATGTGATTGTTTCCTGTTTTATGCCGGACAATCAATCCGGCAGTATATCCGGCCTTAAAACCTGCGTCAATGTTAACAACGAGTACATTCGATGCGCAACTGTTGAGCATACAGAGCAAAGCGGACAGGCCGCCGAAATTGGCTCCGTAGCCGACGCTTGTCGGTACTGCGATGACGGGGCATGCGACATGCCCGCCAACAACGCTCGGTAAGGCTCCTTCCATTCCGGCAACGACGATGATAACATCGGCATCCTGTACTAACGGCATTTTCGCTTGAAAACGTTGAGGCCCTGCGACGCCGACGTCTTGGATCAGCAAAACCTCCGCTCCCGTCCAGAGGGCGGTTTCCCGGGCTTCTTCGGCAACCGGCGCATCACTGGTCCCTGCGGATATAACGGCAATTTTACCTTTCGTCGAACCGGCGGCTCTGTCCATATCCGCCTCCGTCGGCGATCCAAATAAGCGAAACGTTCCCGCTACGGCATTATAACGAAATGCACGCTTTTGCAAATCAAAATGGTGTTGCAAAAACGCCCCCTTTTCCGCATCGATCCGGGTTGCAAACGCATCGATGTTCTGACCAGCAAAGGCTTGAAATGTTTTCAATACCGTTTCTTTTGTTTTGCCTTCCCCGTAAATCACTTCGGGAAAGCCGCACCGGTCCCGGCGGCCAAGATCAAGTTGGACTTCATCTAAATCAAGAAATTCATCCATAGAGTTTTAGGGAGTTGTGTCAAATCACGGTATCGCTCATCACGGCATCGCCCCTTATAAAATACCGGATTCGCACCTTTTGCCAAGTACGGCTCTTTTCCGTATGTGTTAATTTTTCGTATTGTTTTTACGCATACCGCCTTGCCCCGTGCCGGGGCGTTGTGTCATGATGACTGTGCAAACGGGGCTGTGCCTATGGGCAAAAGGCGGCCGTGTCGTAGAACGTTCTACCAGAGAAGGTTCGTTACAAAATTACCAAACGCCCGGGAATACAAAATCGAATCCATGGCCGACCGTGCGAGCAATTCTGCCCGGTTCATCCGCGACGACTCTTGAGCCACATCGACATTGGAGATCAATGCTTCCGATTGGGTGACTCGTTCCAGTTGACTGTCTAAACTTCGGGACGTGGTATCGAGTACGTTTTTTTGTACCGAACCAATTGATCCCCGTTGGGTAGAAATCATAGCGACGGCTTCGTTGATGATCGCTGCGGCCGTACTCATTGATTCCGTTGAACTCCAGTCCAGCGACCGCAACTCACTAAGCCGGCCGGTTGGTCCGCCGAGATTGGAAACCGTCATACTCGGCAAGCCCATCTGGTACTGCATAGAAGATTCTACATCTTTGCCGAGTTGGAATAACATTCCGCCGCCGGTAATATCGAACGTTGTCGCCGCATTGGCTGCCAGGTCAGGCGAAACCGTTGCAGACATCGTCAGAGTATCGGAATGAATGTTGATTTGATTGCCGTCGCCTTGGAATCTTCGCCCGCCGACAGTTACGGCGACATCAGTTCCTGTTGCAGAGTTCGCTGCGTTTGCTCCGTCGGTAATAGCATAGTTAGCACCGTCGAGAGAGGCAAACAAAGAAAAAGATTGCGTGCTCCCGACATCGTTTGTCGTAAATGTCATAGTATCAGATGCTATTGCGGCAGAGACGCCGGTGTCTTGGCTTCGGGCATTGACAGCGTCGCGTATATCATTAGCCGTGTAATCTCCGCCCGTAAATGAAAACGAAATGACATCGCCCGACACGCCGGTCAAATACAATTCAAAATCTTCGGTTACGTCAAGGTCCGTACCATCCGTCGACATTTGCAATTCCGCTGCCTTCGCCACTTCGTTGATAGTCATCGCAACGGTCATTTTGTCGGCATTGCCGATAACTGCTCTTGAAATGGCAACGTCGGAAAGGTCGCGAGGGTCGAGTCCGGCAGTTCGATAGCCCATGGAGCCGTCGAGTAGTCGGTTGCCGTTATGGGTTGTTGAGCGGATAACGCCGTCGATTCGGTTCAGGATGTTATCGACCTGCTGTACTTTTTGATGCTGGGACAAGGCGTCGTTGAGGATGATGCCGTAAAGTCCGTTGTCGTCGGGATTGTTGACATCGCCGATCAAGAGTTGGGAGATACTGGCCAGTCCGCTTTCCGCCGTGGAGAGAAGTTGGTTGGCGTTGGTCGTTGACCTTTGAGCGGCCTGGATTCCCTTGATGTCCGCCCGCATCAATTCTCGCGAAATTAGTCCGGTCGGGTCGTCTTTTCCTGAGTTAATCCGTTGACCTGTTTCGAGTCGGCGTGTGATTTCTGCCAGTTCAAGGCTTGCCCGATTGAAAAGCAGAGTGGACCGCATTTCGGGGATGTTAGTACTGAAATAGATATTCATGATGAGTGATTTTGGTAATTTGGGTAGTATGGGTTATATCAATAATACCGATTATACCAAAAATAACGAAAAAATCGCCGGCATAACCGGTATAACCGGTATAACCCATACAATCCGCATAACCGGCACAATCTACACAATCGGGACAATCGAAAAAACAGGAATGTCTCGGAGCCGACTTGTCGTGTAAGTTCATCCCGCACGGTCGCGAAATTTCGCTCTACAAGTCATTCGAAAATCTGGTACAATAGCACCTTCTGTACGGTTGCCACCATACTATTTTACGACGATATTCCTATGCAACGGCATTGTTTTTTCGCAGTTTTCTTTTTGTTTTCAACCATTTTGCTTGCCGACGAGGGAAAAAAAGATTATGCGTTTTCGGATTTTTTACGCGTATCTTCCAGCGATGGGGCGATGCGGGATGGACAGCCCCGGCAAGTGCCAGTCTCGTATGATACCGCCATCGTTAAGTTTGCTGATGAAAAAAGTAATGTCGAAGTTCATTTGATCGGCGCAATTCATATCGGCGACAAAGAATACTACGAAGAACTCAACGAGATTTTCAAACGCTATGATGCCGTCTTATACGAACTTGTTGCGGAAGAAAATACCCGGCCTCACGTTGAGTCAGGCCGAAATGAGTCGCAAAGCATATTATCTTCATTTCAATCCGGGCTGGGCAATGCCTTGGCCCTCAACTTTCAGTTGTCTCATATCGATTACCACGTTCCCAATATGATTCATGCCGACTTAAGTCCTTCAGAGTTTGCACGGCATGTATCTGAGCGCGGCGATATTATGCAACTGCTTTCACGGTTGATGATGCAGAGTGTCCGCAAAAGCGGGTCGGAGGGCCAACAATCTGATATGCGGACATCCGGGCGTCTTTTGGGTTCCTTTTTAGCAGTCGACCCTCAGTTGTCCTTGAAACGAGTATTGGCCCAAGAGATGATGAATCAATTAGACGAAACCGGCTGGGTGATCGGCGGCGACGGTTCGGCAATCATTACAGACCGGAACAATGCCGCTTTAAGGGTGTTACGCCGTGAAATAGATAACGGCAAGAAAAAAATCGCTATTTTTTACGGAGCGGCTCACCTGCCCGAATTTGCCCGAAGTTTGGAGCGGGATTTCGGAATGACAAAAACAGGCGTTGATTGGGTTATCGCCTGGGACCTAACACGCGACCGGTCTGCAAGACGATAAAGTTTCTCGCCAACAATTGATCGGGGCATATTTGATCAATCGCGATACGCTCATCAAGAATCAACATACCGGACGCACTAAAAATTGCTGTTGTCGGCGTTGCCGTTTTTTTTTATACTCTTTGCCCCGTGTTGTCGAAAATGTTGCGTTCATCCACTTGATCATGAAAACGGCCTCTTTGTTTTCCGTCCCGATTTTTTGCAGTATTAGCACAGCATTGTCATTTTTTCTGGCATTTTCTGTCTTTGGCCAAGACGAGATGTCGGCCTATCGGGCGGCAGCCGCCCGAGAGAAGCCGATTCAAAGTGATGTGGACATAGAAGCAATTTCCGAGTCGGAGATTCTGTCATGTGAACTCGTGATTTCGGGCGACAGTCGTCACATGACTCTGCTCAGTCCGCAAAAAATTGTACTGCGGCGGTTTTCTGATACCGATGGGGATTCGCAGGGACAAGTCGATCAATGGTCGTATTTCCAAAACGGCGTAGAAGTTTACCGCGAACTCGATACGAAGGGGAACGGAAACCGTAATCAATTCCGCTGGCTGAATACGGCTGGAACGCGATGGGGCGAAGACAGAACAGGCAACGGCGTCATCGACCATTGGAAAGAGATTTCGCCCGAAGAAGTCGCGAGAGAAATTGTTTTTGCTTTGGCAACAGGCAATGCTCAACGGTTTGCTGCCGTGGCTCTCAATGAAGAGGGATTAGAAAAACTTGCACTCGGAGAATCTCATCGCCGGATTGTTGCACGAAAATTGGCCGAATTGCAAACCGGCTTTGCGTCTGCGTCCAATGCGATTGCTTTAAGCAGTAACGCCGAATGGCATCAACTCAGTGCGATGATGCCTGGGACGGTGCCTCAAGGCGAACAGGGTAATCAAAAGGATTTACGTGTTTATGAAAACGCAACCGCAACGGTCAGTGACGGCGGCCATGTTCGTCAAGTTGTCATTGGAACCCTTGTTCAAGTCGGCGATAATAATTGGCGGGTGCTGGATTTGCCAAAAAATTACGATGCGGATCATGTGTCGTTTACGTTCATTCAACCGATACATGCCCAGGGAAGTGCGGGGCTGGCCGACAGCGAAATTGTTGTGTTTATGAATCAAATTGCGGCATTACAATCGCAGATTCCCCAGTTGCCGGAGGATCAAAGGCCCAATAAGCACAGAGAAGTGATCGACTTGCTCTTGGAAATCGTTAAAATTGCGACAACACAAGATGAGCGTGAAAACTGGATTAGGCAAATTGCGGATACGATTATGCAAGCCGTGAGTCGGAATGAGTATCCCGACGGACAAGAACAGATTGCGGCCTTATTTGAGCGGGTAAATCTTCCCACGATGCAGGAGTTGGCGGCTCATGTTCGTAGCCGGCAAATTATGGTTGAATACTGTTTGGCATTAGCCGCACCGAATACAGATCCGATGCGGGCTTATACTCGTTGGCTTGAGGATTTAGAGGACTTGGTTACCGCGTTTCCAACGACTGAGGCCGGCCTTGAAGGAATGATGCAACTTGCCTCTTACAAGGAAATGTTGGAGCCGACGAATACGGAGTCGATCCGCTGGTATCGGCGTGTGATCGAACTTGTTCCGGGGCAACCGCAGGCGTCCAAATCGCAAGGTGCGATTCGGCGTCTCACGGCCGAGGGCAATGAAGTGCCTTTTCGCGGGTTTTCGGATACACAGGGCCGGCCGTTTGACATAGCGGATTACAAAGGGCAGTTCGTTCTGCTTTGTTTTTGGGATGCCCATTCGGCGGCCCAATTGCCGATTATAAAGGCCGTTATGGATCGGTTTGAAGCGTCTCGCATCGTGCCTATCGGCATCAATTTGGATTTTGATGAGACAACGTTTGCCGATTCGCTTCGCAGTGCCGGTTCGGCGTGGCGTCAACTTTATACGCCGGGCGGGCTCGACGGCCCGTTGGCAACATACTGGGGAATGATCAATCCGCCGTATATGATTTTGTACGACCCGAATGGAAGAGTTGTGCGGACAAACATTTCGACCGTAGAAGACTTACAGCAGGTGTTAACAGAATTGTTGCAGTAGGTTGTTGCGGACATGTTCCCATATTCCCATGTTTTGTTTTGTATTCTTTTCGGTCATGCATCTCATTCGTTACCGGCCTCGTCCTAACGCTGAACGCCGGAGTGTTCTGTTTGTTTTACGCGGCGGGAGAATTCGGCCTGCCAGAAAAATTTCACCTAGCAACAGCAAAATGACCGCAAACAAGAGCCAATCTCCGGCGGAAAGTACCGGAGAGTGATCGTTGCCGGACATACTGAAACTGGCAGGCGTTTCCATGGATAGTCGGGCAGTTTTTAGGATGTCGGAAATTTCAGTGATGTCAAGTTGCCGAATGTCCCCTTCCAAAGGATTGACATTCACCGCTTTGATTTCCGACAGTTCCTGGCCGGAAGGCGAGATGCTCTGAACAGTATGGAAGCCGGGTTGATAGGCCAATAGATCGTTGCCCAAAGAATCTCCGACGAGGAAAGACTGGTTGTCGTGCCGTTGGGAAAGCCAGGCGGCCAATTCGAGTAATATGATGACATAACTCGGATTGCGCACCCAGTTATTCCAATCCGGCGATGCTGTTGTTAGAAACGTTATCGTTCGGCCTTGTCCGAATGTTTTTGACAACACCAACGGAGCGTCATTCCGTAATGTCGCCAAAATGTTGACCGAAGGATCAACTGAAGGTTCAATCGCTAAATACCGATCAATAACCACGGAACGGAGCCAAGGACTTTCGGTATCGGTGAACAGGCGGAAAATGGGATGCGGCCTGACTTGAATGTCGGGCGAACTGGTCAAATAATCCGGCAAGAGTTCGTGAATCATCATCGGGGCGGCAGGAAATAGACCTGTACCCGCCTTGTATAAATAATTGCGGACAAACTCAATATCCGTATTCGTTCCTGGGAAAAAAGCAACCCCGCCGCCATCGGCAACATAGTTTTCCAATGCCCTGATTGCCGAAAATTCCAGTGTCGGCATATCCAATAGAAAAATTGCACTAAATGAATCTAAGGGATGCTCGGCAAGAAAACCTGGCAATTCCTGGCGGACAGCCAGGCCCGACCGTACCCCGCCGGGAGACAACGCCACACGGACAAACGGAGACGACGTATCCGACGACGAAGGAGTAATCAGCAAAATTTCCAGAGCGTCGGGGACTTGCAAGGTAAAATAACGATTGTTATCATCCGGCAAGGCATCCGGTTGCAGTCGAACCTCAATACAATGGGTTTCTGAACTGGAAACCCGCACGGGAAAACGAACGGCCGGAACGGTCTTCCCCCCTGCGGGAATCAACGGGATAATTTGCTGAGAACGCATTTCGCCGTTGATAAAAAGTGCTGCCAAGACATTTTCCGCAACGGTTGAACTGTAGTTGACAATGGTTGCGTCAAGCAATATATCGACATCGGCTGCATGAATCCCTTCGACAAGACGCAGTTGCCCGATCCCCAAATTAGGCTGTTCGGCTTGGGCTATGCGAATCATACGAACGGCCCCGCCGTGTTGCCGAATCGTTTCAGCAGAAGTTAATATCGAAGCCGAATCCTCCCAATTTCGGCGGCGAAAATCCGATAAAAAATACACAACGGGGTTGAAACCGACCGTCTGACGCACGATATCTTCCGCAACGGAAAACATCATCGCCGGCTCGTGTGCAGTGGATGAAGGTTGCAAGTTTGAGAGGACATTGTGTACCGTTTGCTTTCCGTCGGCATCAAGCCGTAGTTCATTCAGCAACAATTCGGGCGGCGAAGAAGTCCCTTGCATGCCGAACGAAGAGAGTTTCAGTAAGGTCAGTCTGTCGTTGTGTCCGGTTTCGGCAATTTGCCGTATAATGGCCGCCGCATCGTCAAAAATCGGCACTCCGCCTTGAGCAAGATTGCGTTCGTTGAGAGAATAGGAATCGTCGAGTAAAATAATATGGTGCACAGACTGGTTGCCAAACCATTGAGCGAATCGTCCATCGAGTTGCGGGCTGGCGAACATAAGGATGATAACCGTAACGGCAAGCGTCCGCAGGAACATGAGGATGAGTTGTTGAAACAGCAGTCGGGTACGGCTTTTTTTGTAACTGGCAAGCAGAAATTCCATCGCCGCCCATTCGATTCGACGATACCGAAGCAGGTTGATAAAATGGATCAACACCACCAGGCCGATGATTGGTAAGAACCAGAGCAAACCGGGAAAAGAGAACATGTATTCAATCTAGCGATATTTTCTAAAACGGCAAGAGGTGTATGAAGGTATAGTATTTGCCTGTTCGGCACAGAATATCTCCTTGTAAAATTTCCTTGTAAAACGACGACACCCCACATTAGAAAAAATGCCCGATCCATTTAGACGCACTCTCCAGTATTTTAAGATGGAGCGGCATACGGCCCGTATACTGAATAGAACGTACAATGCTATAATGGGACGCTATGCCTTTAACTTTTCCGCCGTATTATCAATCGCCGTTAACGCAGGATTCGACTCAAGTTGCTATCAAATTGGTTAAGGATATTTTCCAGCAAAAGTTGGCCGACGCTCTGAACCTGCGACGGGCAACCGCTCCGCTTTTTGTTCTGGCCGAAACGGGACTTAACGATAATCTCAGCGGAAAAGAACGGCCTGTCTCCTTTCCCATCAAAGGAATGAACGGACAGATTGCCGAAGTCGTTCACTCCCTGGCAAAATGGAAACGCCTGAAACTTGCACATTACCGCATTCCGCCGGGGTTCGGTCTGTACACCGATATGAA
>Ga0099364_10005004_pt1 | contig 19838 bp, 16 predicted proteins | sample TergutTh196P3_FD_73070 | JGI IMG/M metagenome (GOLD analysis project Ga0099364, IMG submission 73070) | Microcerotermes parvus P3 segment gut microbial communities from Pointe-Noire, Republic of the Congo - Th196 P3 | ecosystem: Host-associated > Arthropoda: Insects > Digestive system > Gut ... | reverse complement strand
AAACTCCAAATGGCGCGTGGGTTAAGGAATCTGCAATAACAAAAGCGGTTTACGCGAGTACCGCAACGGGCGCGGGCATTGGATTCCTGCGTGTTCCCGACAGCGAAGCTAAATTTGAGTTTTACACAGATAATACCAAAACGACAAAACTCTTCACGGTTATAGTGAAACACGACAGCGAAGCGACCGATGTAGTAGACGACGACGCTGAATACAAACACCGTTACAATCCGAAAACGGAACGCATAGAGTTTGTTAAAGTAGACGAAGACGGAGAAATGACAGACGAACTGGTAGACATAAACGGCGCATGGTTCTACGCTCTGAAATACAACGCGGCAAAAGCTTCTAAAACCAAATGGATTCCCGTTTACGGAAGTTCTATAGACGTTTCTAAATTGATTAAAAAAGAAGTTACTATTCCGTTAGTATCGGCTGCAAACGTAACAAAAGTTACTGACAGCCCTGCAGAAACCGTTGTAATCCCGTTGAAAATAGCCGCGAGAGATGCAGGTCCGGGAAAAGGCGCCGCTAGTTATGCGAGCAACGGAGAATTGAAAGTTCCGAAAGGTCATGACTGGAGAGTCGGTAACGGAGCATGGATAAGTGTTGGGGATACGGATTTAACAAGAAAATTTGAAGCGACAGACTTCCCGTACGGCTCTATAATTGAAGTAAGAAAGAGCGCTACCGCAACCGTGGCGGCTTCGCTGAAAGTTCAAAAAGTTAAAGTTGCCGGACAGCCCGCGCAACCGAAAGTAGACATTGACTCCGGAAAAGCCTATATTAAAGGCTTTAAAGATACTATGGAAATTACATTCGCAGGAAGCACTGAACTCAAAGACGGAATCCAGGTCCAAAAATGGATTTCTGGTCCGAGTAAAGCTGACAATAAACAGGAAAAATGGGAAGAGCTCATAAAGGACGCTGTAGTGAACGAGGGAACGACAGATAAAGTGGACGTACGTATAAGAGTTAAAGAAGGCAAAAAACCGTACTCGGTAGAAAAAGTATTGACACTCACAAAAGGCACTCCGGCGGCCAGTCAGGCAGACGTTGGACCGGTAGAATCGGCAGCGGCAGCAGCGGGAAATGATACAGTTACCGTAGCAATTACCGCTCCGACGACAGGAAGTCCGGCGTTTAAAGCAGGAACAACTCCGGGAGCTGTTGATAAAGCGAATTTTGAGGTGAAAAAAGGTACGAGTGAATTAGCGCCGACTGCTTATACTGCATCACTGATTGACGGTAAAGTTGTAATTAAATTAAACACGCCGTTGTTGGTTGACGAAACAATGACGATTACGGCGAAAAAAGAAGCGTTCACGGACGCGGCGATTGTGACTGCAATATCAGTTACGCTGAGTACGGCGACTGCTGACCCTGAACCGTAACCCAAACGCAAAAATATAACGCGCGAAATCAAACCCCCGCAGGGTATCGAAACCTTGCGGGGGTTGCGTTTGCGTTGCTGAAGAAACCACCCCGCCGACTTCGTCGGCACCCCTCCACAGAGGGGAATTAATAAAACTCCGGAACTGCCGCAAATTCCCCTCCGTGGAGGGGTGGCGCGGCGCGTAAGCGGCGTGACGGGGTGGTTTTGAAAAAATTTTTTTGTTGACAGTATATCAATATTGTGATATGATATTAATATAAGTTTTATCGATTTATTTTATGCGGGGAGTGATAAATAATGGACGCGGCGAACGAAGTAAACAGAAAATTAAATATAAGACGTAAAAAAAACATGGTCAAGGTAAATAAACCGGAAATCCCGAACGAAGAAACAAGAAGGGTATTTGAAGATACGGATAGAGGAATAGGGTTGAATAGGTGCGATTCCCTTGAACAACTGTTTAGGGAGTTAAAAGAAGAATGAAAACGCCGATATATACAAATAAATTTAAGAAAGAGTATATGAACTGTGTAAAAAGACATAAAGATATGTCAAAAATAGACGGGGTAATAGAGAGTTTAATAAGAGATGAAACTCTCCCGTTTCAACTCCGCGACCATAATCTGTATGGAAATTATAGAGGTCGTCGGAGCTGCCACATAGAACCTGACTGGATTCTTATTTATAAAATTGACGGAAATGAAATAATTTTCGAACGTACCGGCTCACATTCAAATCTGTATTGATAAACCAACCCCAAAAAATCCCCCGCAGGGTATAGAAACCTTGCGGGGGTTGCGTTTGCGCGCTGTTGTTAATATTCAATTTCCACTTCGGTAAAAATCTTGCTGCCCGAATCGAACGCTTCTGCTAAATCATTCTTGTCTTCATAGTCCTCAATCAGTAATTTTATAACTTCAAGAATGTTTTTCCTCGCTTCTTCGTAGGTCTTACCCTCTGTTACGCCGTTTAATTCAGGGCAAATCACAGTATAACCTCCGCTTGTCTGCGGATAATATACAGTCGATAATTTTGTCCGCATAAATTTATCCCTCACTTTCTGCCTAACCAATCTTTAAGCTGACTTTTTGTTAAACCCGACAGTCTTAATATCGAAAGCAGCGTTCCCGTGTCTAAATCTGCGTTGTGTACCGGCACGACGGTTATAAATTTCCCTTTTTGATACTTATAGTGACTGCCCGCCGTATTTTTCAACACGAAACCGTTGCTTTCTAAAAATTTAATTATTTCTCTCGGCTTTACCGCTAAACCCATACTAATCACCCCGCGATATTTTAATTATACATCGAAGCGGCAAAAAAGTCAAGTATATAATCAAGCGATTTTGATATAATAAAATTATAAAATAAATTCCGGGGGTTTATTATATCTATGTCCGTAAAATTAAAATCCAAATTATTATCATGGGTAAAAAAATTACTGTATATAATTCTCGCGATTGCCATTATGTCGGTCGCCGTCAATATGTTCCTCGCTCCCCATAATATCGCCGCGGGCGGTTTTACCGGACTCGCGATTATTCTCGAGGAACTTCTGGGCATAGACAGAGCGCTCTCTCTTCTTGCCGGCAACGCCGCGATTATCGTTATAACCCTGATTTTTCTGGGTAAGGAAATATTTTTCAATACTGTTATAGGCGCCGCTCTTCTGCCTTTTGTTATCGGCATTATCCCTCATGTCAATCTTGTAGCAGATACTATGCTCTCTATGATTACGGGAAGCGTTCTCTTCGGCATCGCCGTCTCTATTCTGTATTCGAATAAAGCGTCGAGCGGAGGCACGTCGATTCCTCCCCTGATTTTTAAAAAATATTTTAATTTGAATACTTCGGTCGGTTTGTTTGTAACGGACGGAGTCGTCGTATTCTTAAATCTCCTGGTTTTCAGCGTCGATTCGTTTTTCTATGCGATAGCGTCGATTTTTATCACTTCGGCGGCTATGACTTATATAGAATCAGGCTTGAACAAGAAAAAATTAGTGTATATAATCAGCGAAATGCACGAGAAAATATCCGCCGATATTATGCACGAAGTGGGCAGGGGAGTGACTCTCGTTCCGGTAATCGGCGCGTACAGCCGAAACAACATGAAAATGCTCATGGTAACCCTCGATTCGAAAAGCTGCAGGAAAATAACGGCTATAGTAAACAAATACGACGAAAAGGCGTTTATGATAACGGACACGGTTTCCGACGTTTACGGTAAAGGTTTCACTTACGAATCCGGCAGCGTATAATAAATATTATTTATTATTTTTTATTTCGCGTCAGCTTTATAATCTCCCTGATATTCATGCCCGGCATAGTAATAAGCATCTCCCCGTCGGAAATGTCGGTGTTTCTGCGTAAATATGTATTCATGCCGACAGCGCTTTTCTTCCCGGTAAACGTTCCCGGCGTAAGATATGCCTTCGCGCCCACGACCGTTCCCTCTCCCAGTATAATTTTACCAAGGATTAGATTGCCGTTCTCGAACAAATGACAGTTGATGAACGCCTCGCCCCCGACGAGTACATGGTCGCCGATTTCCAGAAGATATCCGTCGTAAATGTCTTTGCTGTTTACGAATACCCCTTTGCCGACTTTCGCGCCGGATATCCTCAAATATATTTTTATCCAGTTGTTCCCTCTGATAAAATTTAATATGAGATTCACGGTCCAGAGATGCAGGCCCGAATACACGAGCCATTTGAAAAACACGGGCGACCCGACGGGATAAACTCCCGGCTTTATCCCCAGCGTAAGCAGCCTTTCGGCAAAACCCGCCAGAACCGCGCCGAAGACGAGAAAAATATAAAACGAGACGAAGCATATAAAAATAAATAGAAAAAATAATAATAGACGTCCGTCCAGAAAACGAACCCCCCAGAATATCAGCAGGGCCGACGGTATCGCCGCCGCGGCGAAAACCGCGCAGTAAAATAAATACACGAAAATCGACGTGAGTTCGAAAGAAACAGGATTGCGTAAAAGACGGTCTATGAAATTTCTCATAAAAATTACCTTCAAAAAAATTTTGTTTATTAAAAAAAAGTTTAAAAATATATGATATAATATAAATTATATATAAATATTATATAGATAGTGTGATGCAGTTGTGATTTATTTGTTAAATTGTGTCGAACGCCTCTTGTATTTTATAAAAAAATGTGTTATGATGTATTGTAAATAGTGTTTGAATAAAAAATTGACGGAGAGTAATTTATGCTGAAATACTGTGTGAAAAACGAAGCTAAAACTAAACTTAAATCAAAAAACAGACACGGCCGGGGGTTCGCGCTTGAAGACGAGCTTATGAAATACAGAATAGCGTGCGAAGCCTGCGGCATCGCCCTCTGGGATATGGAAATCGTAGCCGAAGACCCGCTTAATCCCGCCAATTACTTTACGTGGTCGCGGGAATTCAGGCGGATGCTAGGCTATACGGACGAGAACGATTTCCCGAATATTCTGGAGAGCTGGAGCGAAAAGCTCCACCCCGAAGATAAAGAAAAGACGTTTGAAGCCGTATTCTCCCATCTTGACGACTATACGGGAAGAACCCCGTATAACGTAGAGTTCAGGCTCATGCTGAAAAACGGACAGTACAGATATTTTAACGCGTTCTCGAACACCCTCAGGGATTCCAAAGGCAAACCTTTGAGAATGATAGGCGCGATGCGGGATATAGACGACATAAAGCGGATGACGGATATTATCCGGCGCAGGGATAATCTGCTGCAGGCGTCGAACCGGGCGGCGGACGTGCTTTTGAACGCGGACGTCGATTCTTTCGACTCCGCCCTGCGTCAGGCTATGAGAGTAATCGGCAGGGCGGTTAAGGCGGACCGTATGTTTATCTGGAAGAACCAGTCAATCGACGGCGAGGTTTACAGTACGAAAGAATACGAATGGTGCGAAAACAAAGAACTGCCGGTATCGGATATGTATATAATAAACTATAATAAAACTTTACCCGAGATTGCGGAGATATTAAAATCGGGGAAATGCGTGAACGCCCTGGTAAAAGATATGCCGGAGAACGCGCGGGATATCCTGACTCCCCAAAAAGTTTTGTCGGTAATGATGGTTCCGATTTTCGTGAAAGAAGAGCACTGGGGTTTTATAACCCTGGACAACTGCGGCGAGCCCCGTATGTTTTCTAAAGAAGAAGAGGATATAGTGAAATCCGGGGGTCTGTTTTTCGCGAACGCTCTCTTGCGCAACGAAATGATGCTGATGAAAGACGACTCGCTTAAAGCTTTCAAGAATATATTAAACAGTATGGACGCGGGGATATACGCGACGATTCCGGAAACCGGGGAGCTTTTGTTCGTCAATACCTATCTGGAGAAAGCGTTTAATATTAAGGCCGAGGAAGTCGAGGGGAAATACTGCTATAAAGTCTTCAGGAATAATCGGGAACGGAAATGCGGCTTCTGCCCGTGCTACGAACTTGATAAAAATCCGGAAAAAACGCTCATATGGGAAGAGTATCTTCCGGATATCCGCGGAGGACGCCACGTGAGACATTCGGACAGATATATAGACTGGCCCGACGGCAGGAAAGTACATATGCAGAACGTCGTCGATATAACGGAGATAGTCAATTCGAAAGAGTCCGCGGAATATCAGCAGAAAAGTTTACAGACGATACTGGAGATGCTGCCGGTCGGGATTAGGATTATGAGACTGAGCGACGGCGCGCTGGTATATGCGAACCAGGCTTCCCTGGACGTTTTCGACTGCGACTCGTTTGAAGAGCAGGTCAGGGGTCACAACGGGTTCGAGTTTATGCCGGAAACGCAGCCGGACGGCAGAAAAACGGTTGAACTGGTCGGGGAGCTTATGGCGAAAGACGACGCCTGCGTCGAAATGCAGTGCCTGAAACGGGGAGGGAAGCCGTTCACCGCGAGAATAACCTCGAGAAACATGGATTATCAGGGAAGCCTTTGCTCTATTGCCGTCGTCGAAGACGTTACGGCCCAAAAAGTATACAGGGATAAGATTGAGAATATAGCGTCTCTCGAACGGGAGGCGAGCAGGGCGAAAAGCGATTTTCTCGCGAACATGAGCCACGAGATGAGAACCCCGCTCAACACGATAGCGGGAATGACCGAAATAGGCATAAGGGAAACGGACATAAACGGCAAGGACTATGTCCTGAATAAAATAAGCTCCGCGTCGTCGTATCTTATCGGAATGATAAACGATATACTGGACATGGCTAAAATCGAAGCGGATATGCTGGAAATCACGCCGGTTTCGTATAATTTTGAGAAGATGCTCGAAAATATCCTGACGGTTACGCATATAAGTTCGGAGGAAAAAAATCAGACCCTTACCGTAAACACGGACAAAAAAATACCGAAGTTTGTCGTCGGCGACGACCAGAGACTTTCGCAGATTATTATTAACCTACTGTCGAACGCAAGTAAATTTACCCAAAAGGGCGGAAATATAACGCTGACGGTCTCTTTAAAGAGCGAAAGCGGCAGAAACTGCGCGCTTCAGATTGAGGTCGAGGACGACGGGATAGGCATATCTCCCGAAAACCAGAGAAAATTATTCAAATCTTTCGAACAGGGGGAAAAGACGACGAGCCGCAAATACGGAGGAACGGGCCTCGGACTCGCGATATCGAAACGCATAGTAGAGATGATGGGCGGAAGGATATGGGTGGAATCCGAACCGGGAAAAGGCGCTAAATTTACGTTTACGACGAACGTGACGAGAGATACGGCGTTTACGGACAGAGACGGCGGAAACGGCGGGGAAAAAACCGGAAATCAGACTTCGAGCGACGGAATATTCAGAGGCAAGCGTCTTTTGCTCGGGGAAGACATAGAGATAAACAGAGAGATACTGATAATGCTTTTGCAGAATACCGGGATTACGATAGAGTGCGCGGGAACGGGAAAAGAGGTTCTGGACATGGTCGGGGCTTCCCCGGATAAGTACGATATTGTATTTATGGACCTGCAAATGCCGGAAATGAGCGGTCTTGAGGCGACGAGGCGCATAAGGGAACTGCCGGAGCTTAAAAATAAGAAAAGGCTGCCGATTGTCGCGATGACCGCGAACGTTTTCAAGAACGACATAGAGGCCTGTCTCGAAGCGGGCATGGACGACCATCTGGGCAAGCCCATAGATATCGAAAAAATAATATATATGCTGCGCAAATATCTGCTGCCCGAAGAATAGACCTTTTGCGAAATCACGTTACAATCGCGTTACTATGTAGGGGCGGCCATTGGCCGTCCGTCTGAAAAACGTCAAAATAACGTTGATTTTGCGGACGCGCAATGCGCGCCCCTACAATCAGGATTTTAATTCCGCAAGAAGTCTAATAAAAAATAATTAATAGTTTAAGAGGTAATGATTACAATGCAGAAAACGATTTTCGTGGTAGACGACAACGATACGAATTTGACTATGGCTAAAGAAGCGCTGAAAGGACCTTACAGGGTTATGACCCTGCCGTCCGCGGAGAAGATGTTCTCCCTCCTGGAAAAAATATCGCCCGATTTGATTTTACTGGATATCGAAATGCCCGAAACGAACGGTTTCGACGCTCTCAGACGTCTTAAAGAAAACGAGGCGACCGCCGATATCCCGGTAGTTTTCCTAACCGGAATGAGCGACACCCTGGTCGAAGTCAGGGGGTTTGAACTCGGGGTGATTGATTTTATAACGAAGCCGTTCTCGGCCCCGGTTCTCATGAACAGAATAAGAACGCATCTCAACGTCGACGAGATTATAAGGGAGAGGACGTCGCAGCTTCGCCAGAAAACGGTGCAGCTGCAGAATCTGCAGAACGCGATTATATTCGGCTTCGCGGATTTAGTCGAGAACAGGGACGAAGAAACCGGAGGCCACGTCGAACGCACGTCTACATATATAAAGATATTGGTAGACGCAATGACGGCGAGGGGAGTATATTCGGACGAAATCGAAAAACTTGACATGGAGCTCTTTATTTCTTCGGCAAGGCTGCACGACGTCGGCAAAATAGCGATATCGGACACAATATTGAATAAAGCGGGGAAATTAACGGACGCGGAGTTTAAAATCATGAAAACCCACGCGACCGAAGGGGAGAGGATTATTAATCAGATAGCGAGCAGAACGGATAATAAGGAGTTTTTGAATAACGCGAAGCTGTTCGCGGGATATCATCACGAACGCTGGGACGGCAAGGGCTACCCGAGAGGGGTGTCGGGGACGGATATACCGTTTCAGGGGAGGGTAATGGCGATTGTGGACGTTTACGACGCTCTCGTTTCAAAACGTCCGTATAAAAAACCGTTCAGCCCCGAAGAAGCCGTCGGAATCATCATGGAAGGCTCCGGAGGTCAGTTCGACCCGTCTATCGCAGGGGTTTTCTACGAGGTGAGAGACGAGTTCGCCGCGGTCAGCAAATATAACGGGGGAAATATACCGGATGATAGATAATTACGGGGAATATAAATATGAAAAATACGGGGAGGGCGAACTTGAGAAAGCGCGGGAGCTTAACGAACGTCAGCTCTCTATGCTTAATTTAGTCATACGCGCCACGAAAATAGGACTGTGGAGTTCTGAAATATCGTACGACGATTCGGGAAATTCAAGCAACGCCTTTAATTGGTCGGACGAATTCAGGCGTATGCTCGGATTTAAAGATATTGACGATTTTCCCAATACGCTCGAAGCGTGGGCGCAACGGCTGCATCCGGACGAAAGGGAAGAAGTTTTGGAACACGCGAGAAGGCATTTGAACGATAAGACCGGCAGAACGCCGTATAATATAGAATACAGATTAAAAAATAAGGGCGGCGAGTATAATTATTTTCGAGCCGCGGGCGAAACGTTCAGGGACGAAGAGGGCAACGCCCTGAGAATCGCGGGGGCTCTGATAGACATAAGCGAGACGAAGAATATACTGCTCGACAACGAGCTTCAGCTCGCCAAGCTTAACCTGACGGTGCGGGCCTCGAAAGCGGGGCTCTGGGATATGGAAGTCGTTCAGGACGACCCGGTAAACGAAAATAATATTTTCACGTGGTCGGACGAATTCAGGCGTATGCTGGGATTTGAGGACGAGAGAGATTTCCCCAATATTTTAAGCTCGTGGAGCGACCGTCTTCACCCGGACGACAAACCCGGAACGCTCGAAGCCTTAAAAAAGCATTTGTTCGATAAGACCGGAAGGACGCCGTATAATATAGAATATAGATTGAAGAAGAAAAACGGGGAGTACGCGTATTACAGAGCGTCCGGCGAAAGCATACGCGACGAAGAGGGCAGCGCGCTGCGTATCGCGGGAGCTCTGCTCGACCTGACCGAAGAGAAGAAAATTCTGTTTGAAGTCGAACGTCACAGACTGGAGGCCGAAAAGGCGAATCTCGCGAAAAGCGAGTTTCTCAGGACAATCAGCCACGAAATAAGAACCCCGATGAACGCGATTCTGGGAATTTCTGAAATACTGCTGCAAAACAACGCGCTCGACGCGAACACGATAGAAGGACTGGAGAAAATTTATACTTCCGGGGATATGATGCTCGGGATTATCAACGACGTTCTCGATTTGTCGAAAATAGAAGCGGGGAAACTGGAGTTAATAACCGCGAATTACGAAACGGCGAGCTTAATCAGCGATACCGCCCAGCTTAACATGATGAGAATAGGCAGCAAGTCAATCGAATTCGAACTGGACATAGACGAAAATCTGCCGGCCGTGTTATCGGGCGACGAACTGAGGGTAAAGCAGGTCTTAAATAATTTACTGTCCAACGCTTTTAAATATACGGACGAGGGAACCGTTAAAATGTCGGTGACTTCGGAAAAGTCCGGCGGAAAAGCAGGAGAATCAGGAGAAGAGATTTTAATAATGACCGTGAGCGATACGGGTAAAGGACTGACGAGGGAACAAATAGACAGGTTATTCGACGAGTTTTCGCGTTTCAATCAGGAATCGCACAAAGCGGCCGAAGGAACGGGGCTGGGCATGAGCATAACCCGCAGTCTGGTGAATATGATGAACGGAACTATCGACGTAAAAAGCGAACCGGACAAAGGCTCGGTTTTCACCGTCCGTCTGCCTCAGGGCAGGGTAGGGTCGGATATAGTGGGAAAGGAAATAAGCGATAATCTATATAAATTCAAAACGGTAGGCAGAGCGCAGATGAAACGCGCGCAAATCACCAGGGAACCGATAAGGAGCGGCAGCGTTCTCATAGTCGACGACGTAGAGACTAATATATTCGTCGCGAAGGGTCTTTTACTGCCTTATGAACTGATGGTCGTCGATTCAGTCGACAGCGGCTTCGGCGCAATCGAAAAAATTAAAGGCGGCTGGGAATACGACATAATTTTCATGGACCACATGATGCCCGAACTCGACGGAGTTGAAACCACGAGAATAATCAGAGAAATGGGATACGATAAGCCGATAGTGGCGCTTACCGCGAACGCCGTGTCGGGTCAGGCGGAAATATTCCTCAAAAACGGCTTCGACGACTTTATCTCCAAACCGATTGACATACGCAGGCTTAATTCCGTAGTGAACAGGCTGATACGCGACAAGCATTTGCATTTGACCGAAACCCCGGGAATCGCCGCGAAACCCGCAGACCCCGTCACTCTTAATCCCGAATTTATAGAAATAATAGTCAGAGACGTAAATAAATCCCTCGCCGCGCTCGATTCGTTTATCGCAAAAAGCGCCGATTCTGATTATAAATATACCGAAGAGGAAACGCGCGGATACGTCGTTCATATGCACGGAATGAAAAGCGCGCTGGCGAACGCGGGGAAAATAGACTTGTCGGCGGCGGCGCTTAAATTCGAACAGTACGGCAGGGACGGGAATATCTCCGGAATAAAATCAGGAACTCCCGACTTTTTAGACTCGCTGAGATTTTTCATAGAAGAAATAAATCTTCAGAGTGAAGATAATAATACCGATATTTATGCGGAAACTGAAGATTCCGGGTATCTCTCGGAAATGCTGGCCGAATTAAAACGCTCGTGCGAAGATTACGACGAAGACGGGGCGGACGAAATTCTGACCGGTTTGAGAAAAGAAAAATGGACGAAGCGAACGTCCGGGTTGCTGAAAGAAATCGCCGTTCAGTTACTGCACAGCGATTTCGACGAAATATCAGGCTCTATAGATAAATTTACGGGGAGTTAAAGATTTTCTTTTATGTCTTTTATATCTGTATCTTTCGTTTCCGTTCCCCTGACTATACCTTCGCGCCGCTGCGAATCGCCCGACCAAATCACCCGGCGGGAACACGCTTCGACGCACCTGCCGCAGTCCGTGCATTTGCCGTAATCGACCGCGGCGCAGAAATCGTTTATTTTTATTGCCCCTTCGGGGCATTTTTTTTCGCACTGCCTGCACGCTATACAGCCTATATCGCAGTGCTTTCTCGTGAGCGCGCCCTTCTCCACCGACATACACCCGACCCAGTGGGAAGAGTCGAACGGTATTATTTTTATTATCATTTTAGGACAGGCGGCCACGCACGCTCCGCAAGCCGTACATTTGTCGTAGTCGACCGCGGCGACGCCGTTTATTATTTGAATCGCGTCGAACTTGCAGTTTTTCGCGCACGTCGAAAGCCCGAGGCAACCGTTCGGACAGGCTTTGCTTCCCCCCGCGAGACGGTTCGCGCCTATGCAGTCGTGGATTCCGTCGTATTTATATTTCTCCCCCGCGAGAGAGTTGGTTCCGCTGCACATAACCTGCGCCCTGTATCTTACGCTTGACAGAGGCTGCTCTCCCATAATTTCGGCGATTTCAGCGCACATTTCATCGGTGCACACCGGACATCCGTTCGTCTTCGCCCTCTTTTCGACAATCGCCTTGGAGAGAGCCTCGCAGCTCGCGTAACCGCATCCCCCGCAGTTCGCCGACGGCAGAACGTCGCATATAAGCTCTATTTTTTCGTCGGCTTCGGCGGCGAATATCTTTCCAAGATAAGCCAGTATGCCGCCCAGCCCGAGACCGAAGACCATAAACCAAAAAACCGACCATGCTAAATTATTCATATATTTTTAATTACCCTAAATTTACTTATATTAATTAATCTCTATCCCGCTGAATCCGGAGAACGCCATGGCGAGAAGCCCGGCCGCTACCAAAGCGATAGGCGTTCCCCTGAATATCGCCGGCGGGTCAGAGAAATCGATTCTCTCCCTCACTCCCGCGAATATTATTATCGCCAAAGTAATCCCGACTGCCGAAAAAGTTCCGTATATTACGGCGTTTATAAGCGTAAATTCGTTGTCGACCGCTATAAACGCCGCTCCCAGAACCGCGCAGTTCGTAGTCATCAGGGGCAGAAAAATCCCCAGAGACTCGTAAAGAGTCCTGAAATATTTTTTCATGAATATTTCTATGGACTGCACAAGCGACGCTATAATCAAAATAAACGCGATTGTACGCAGGTGCTCCAAATTAAACTCTATTAAAATAAAATGATACGCGAGCCACGTCGCCGCCGACGAAACGCCCATGACAAAAGTAAGAGCCATTCCCATTCCCAGCGCCTTATCCGGTTTATCGGACACTCCCAGAAACGGGCATATTCCTAAAAACTTAGTGAATATAAAATTTTCGGTCAGTACGGCGGCAAGCATAATCATAAATATTTCGCCCATCTAATTTTCAGCCCCCTCTTTCTCTTTTATATCTTTTTTCTCTTCTTGCCTTGTTTCTTTTATCTCTGTGTTTTTACCGGCGAATCTCCCCGTCAGAGTCTTGAAAACCGCCGTCAGAATCCCGAGGGTGATAAACGCTCCCGCGGGTGAAATCATGACTTTAAGAGTAAATTCGTCGCCGAAAATCCTCAAACCCATAAAAGTTCCCGAACCGGTAATCTCACGGACGGACGCAAGCAGGAATAAAGCTAAAGCGAATCCCGCTCCGGCGAAAACGCCGTCGAGAACGGAACGTAAAGGTCCGTTTTTCGACGCGAACGATTCGGCCCTCGCCAGTATAATACAGTTGGTCGTAATCAACGGGATAAAAAGCCCGAGAGATTTATCCAGAGCGGGAATATAAGCCTTTAAGAAAATCTCCAGTATAGAGACAAACCCCGCTATAACGACTATATAGGCCGCGATTCTTATCTGCTTCGGAATAAAATTCCTCAAAAGCGAGATTAACAAATTAGAAAAAACTAAAATAGACGCGGTCGAAAGTCCCATGCCCAGACCGTTTACAGCCGAAGTAGTAGTCGCGAGGGCGGGACACGCCCCGAGTACCTGTATAAAAAGGGTATTATTCGTAAACAATCCGTCCTTTGCCAGTCTTGATATGCTCGTATCCTGAACTTTAGCCATTATTATCTTCTTCTCCCGTTTCGTTTATATCTGTATCTGTATTTATTTCCGCCGTTCTGACGCTTATTTCTTTGACGATATCCAGCGCGGCGTTTACCCCCCGGACAAACGCCTTTGAACTCACGGTCGCCCCGGCTATGATTTGTACGGCGTTCTCACCCGAACCGGGCGTAATCTTATTTCTCGAATCTCTTATATTCAGAGTTTTGTTTTTGAACTGCTCCCTGAAATTTTCGTCGCCGTCTATTTTCGTTCCGTAGCCGACCGTCTCGCTCATGCTCAAAATTAAAGTGTCTTTTACAGTTAAATTGGAATTTACCGCGACGAGCATTATTATGCTGTCCGTAAATCCTCTCGGCGCGGTCATTACGCAGTATCCGGCGGTTTTGTCGTCTCCTAACTTATGCTCGTCGGTCACAAGGAAAACCCCCGTCACGGGCGCGCCGAAATCAAGATACAAATCTTCAAATTCGGTCAGCTCCTCGAATTTTATGCTGTCGTCGTATCTTACGGCTTCTTCTCCCCTGAACAGTTTTATAATCGCTTCTCTTTTTTCTTCCAGAAGCCGCCGCTCTATTACCGGTCCGGCAAACAAATTCAAAAGAGAAATCGCAGAAACCGTAATAACCGCGATAACTGACAAAACCGCCGCCGTTCTGAAAACGGACAGCTTTTCGGCAAGATTATTATTAATATTATTATTTTCCGACATTTTTTGCAGAACCTCCGAATTTTACCGGTCTGGTCAGTCTGTCCAGATACCATACAAATAAATTCATAATCATAATCGCGAACGAGACCCCCTCCGGATACGCGCCGAAATATCTTATAAACACGGTTATCAGACCGCAGCCCGCGCCGAAGATTAATTTACCGTTTTTTGTCAGCGGGGAAGTAGCGTAATCGGTCGCCATGAATATCGCTCCCAAAAATAATCCTCCCGAAAACAGTTCGGCGGTCATAAAGACCAAACCGTCCGAGCCTTTGGGAAATAAAAGCGTAAGCAGCGCGACGGCGCCGATAAAGCTTACGGGTATATGCCACGATATAATTTTACGCCATATTAGAAAAATTCCCCCGGCAACAAGAAGCAGAACGGAAATCTCGCCGATGCAGCCGTTCTTCTGCCAGCCCAGAAACATATTGAAAAAATCTATGTCCGGAAGCTTTCCCTGCTTGAGAAACTCGATAGAAAGAGGGGTGGCCCCCGCGACGATATCGAGACTCTCTATATTTAAATTTATTTTAAAAGCGGGAAATTTATAAGAGCCCGAATCGTAAAAAACCGACATGAAGTTAAAAGAAAGAAACATAAAGACTCTCGCCGCAATAGCGGGATTCACTATATTCTTGCCTATTCCTCCGAAAAGCTGCTTGACTATTATTATCGCGAACGCAGAGCCTATGATCGGACCCCATAGGGGAGAGCTTACCGGCAGATTAAAAGCGATAAGCATACCCGTCACGACTGCCGACAGGTCGCCGACGGTTACTCTCTTTTTCGCAATTTTCTGGTACGCGAACTCAAAAAACACGCAGCTTACGACGGAAACAAGCGTCAGAGTCAGCGCCCTTAATCCGAATATGTAAACCGCCCAGACCAGAGACGGTACGAGGGATATTATAACCGCGGCCATTATCGTCGACGTGGTTTCCCCGCCTTTTATATGCGGCGAAGAAGAAACCGTCAGAAGAGTATCGGACGATATGGTTATTCTCTCCGCTTCTGTTCTTTCTGCTATTTCTGTTTTATTTGTTTCTGCAATTCCGGGATTCCCGTTATCATTCATGAACTATCCTCTTTACTCTTTATCACTCTCTGCCGATGTTTCTGTTTCTTTCTCTTTCTCGTCTTTGTCCGATAGTTTAGGACGCGCGGCGGCGGACCTTCCGCCGTATGCGGTCGGAGTCGCCGGAGCGTCCGACAGCATCGCGCTCGCCTTCGCTTCTTCCCGTCTGTGCTTCTCAGATATTCTCCCCTTCGCCTTGCGTATGTGCTGGACTATGGGAACTTTTGCGGGGCATATATACGTGCAGCAGCCGCACTCCACGCAACTGAAAACGCCGTATTTTTCGCACTTGTCCAAATCTTCGTTCTGCGAAAACAGCGCGAGATACGACGGGTAAAGCCTCATCTGGCAGCCGCTTACGCATTTGCCGCATCTTATACATTCCGACGTTCCCTTGTCCGGACGGTCCTCGGAAAACGCGAGGAGCGCGGCCGTGCCTTTCGTCACCGGGTTCTTATAGTCAAAAACGGCGAGACCCATCATAGGGCCGTTCTTTATTATTTTTTTCGGCTGCTTTTTCAGTCCGCAGTATTCTATAACCTCGGTTACCGGAACGCCGATAGGAACGACTAAATTTTTCGGGTTCATGACGCAGTCTCCGTCCACGGTCACTATACGCTCAATCATAGGCATACCCGAAACGAAAGCCGCGCAGATTGCCGCGCACGTTTCGGGATTGAACACCACGTAGCCGCAGTCGGTCGGAAATTTGCCCGACGGCAGTTCTTTCCCCGTAAGCGCGTATATAAGCTGGCGTTCGTCTCCCTGAGGGTATTTCGTCTTCAAAATCTTGATTTCTATCATCTTGCTTTTTGCGGCCGCTGCGGTCAGGGAGTCGGCGGCGTTTAATTTATTGTCCTCGACTGCGATATACCCGAGTTTTAATCCAAGGGTTTTGAGCAGGATTTTCACGCCGTTTATTATCATTTCCGGACGTTCGAGCATAAGCCGGTGATTCGCCGTTATATAAGGCTCGCACTCGGCGCAGTTTACTATAAGCGTCGTGACTTTGTTTAACGCGGATTTGATTTTCGCGTGGGTCGGGAACATCGCTCCGCCCATTCCGACTATTCCCGCGTTCTTTATTATTTCTATGACTTCTTCGGGAGTCGTGTCGTTTATTTTTTTCCCGAAAGGCTTGACGCTAACGTGAAACCTGTCCTGGAAATCGTTTTCTATAACTATAAATTCAGTCAGCGCTCCCGTGGAAAGCGTTCTTTTTTCAATCGAAACGACTTTTCCCGAAACGCTCGAATGAATGGGGCAGGAGAGAGCGGCGGTATTATTGCCGGCTATCATCTGTCCTTTGTCTACCGTATCTCCGGCTTTCACGAACGGCGCGGCGTGCGCGCCTATATGCTGCGACATGGGGATATACACGAACTTCGGGGGCGGAAATATTTCTATGGGGCTTTTTCTGGCGTTCTTGCGGTCTTCGACGTCGACGCCGCCCCGGAAAGTCAGGGCCATAAATACACCTCTGCAATAATTTATCAATACTGCAATAATACAAAAATTTATATAATAATACTATCGCGTATTATAGTATATCACAACGTTTGTAAATTTACAATACCCAATATCAATAATTTATAAAATTAAATAAAATTAATAAATAATTATGCTTGACAAAAATACCGTTTTGTAATAGAATGAGATTATTGGGAATATATTTAATAAATTAGTGATATTTTTGGAGGTAATTAAAGATGACCGTGTCTATAGCTTCCGACCACGCCGGATACGAACTGAAAGAAGCGATAAAAAACTATCTGGATATTAACGGCGTAATGTTCGCGGACTTCGGGACGAACAGCGCCGAATCGGTGGACTATCCCGTGTTTGCGAAAAAAGTGTGCGTCAGCGTACAGACGGGCGAGAGCGCCGCCGGGATTCTTATATGCGGCACAGGCATAGGTATGTCGATTGCGGCAAACAAGCACAGGGGTATAAGGGCGGCCTGCTGCGCGGATACATACAGCGCGAAAATGGCGCGCCTTCACAACGACGCCAACGTTATAACCCTCGGCAGCAGGGTAACCGGAACGGGTCTCGCGATAGAAATAGTGAAAAAATTTCTGTCGGTCGATTTCGAAGGCGGAAGACATTCCGAAAGAGTCGGCATGTACGATTCGCTGTGAACCCGCTGCGAACTCGCCGCGACTGTAACCCGGGAAGCCGTATCAAGTCGAGGCGCAAAAAATTATTAATTATTGTTAGTGAAAATTATTGTTAAACAGCCGGGAGGAGTAAAAAAATGTACCTGAAAATGATGAGCATAGTTAAATATTTTATGCCCGTCGCGCTCGTCGTTATGATAATTCTGTTCTGGAACTTTAATTCCCTGGTGTCCGAGTCGAAAGAACTGTACAGCGACAGCATCGAGCTTATCAGTCTCGGAAACGGAATGTTAAACACGAACGACTATCTCATAAAGCTTATGCGGATTTACGTCGTTACGGGAAACGAATCGGTTTTAAACGAGTATGAGTCCATATTAAACGATTACGACAGTCTGGACGGTAAGCTCGACAGGATGACCGCAGTCGGATTATCTGAAAACGAACTGAGAAGTATCGATATAATTCTGGATATACTCGACGAGCTTGCCGAAATCGAGGACGGGGCAATCGAAGCCATGCAAAGAGGCGATAACGAACTTGCGGTTTCTATTATATTCAGCGACGAGTATTCCGGGGTCGACTCTGACCTCGCAAGACATACTATGACCCTTATCGGCGATATCAACGCCAGAACAAGCGTGGAAATCCGAAACAGGCAGGCGAGGGAGACGGCTATGCTTATCGCGCTTATCATACTGGTTATTTCTTCCGGAGTCGTGACGATGCTTATTATCTTCTGGGTAGTCAGAAAAGTCTTCTGGTACGATAAAAACCTGAATAATATTATAGACAAGCTCACGGTTTCGGTTTCGGCGATGGACGCGTCCGCGAACCGGTTCGGCGAAGTTACTGAAAGCCTGGCGGCGGGAGCGTCGAAACAGGCGGACGCCCTCGAAGAAACGTCCGCGGCCATGAACGAGACCGCGTCGATTGCGGAGAAGAACGCGGAGAGTACCGGAATAGCGGCGCAGCTTGCGGCGGAAACCGCGAGGGCGGGGAACGAATCGAAAAAATATATTATGAAACTGATAGAGACTATGAAAGAGTTAAACGAATCGAGCGATAAAATGAGTAGGATAGTCAGGACTATCAACGACATAGCGTTCCAGACGAATCTTCTCGCGATAAACGCCACGGTCGAGGCGGCGAGAGCGGGAGGAGACGCGGGCAGAAGTTTCGCCGTCGTCGCGGGAGAAGTACGCAATCTTGCCCGGGACAGCGCGGCCGCGGTTACGGACACCGTGGATATAATAGAGAAGAATATATTTCTTACGAAGTCCAGCGGAAAGTCCGCGAAGCAGGCGCTCAGCATATCGACCGGAGACCTTCAGAGAACGGAGAAACTAAGCCTCTTAATCTCTGAAATAAGCTCGGCGACGGCGGAACAGTCGAGGGGAATCCAGAATATTACCGGAGCTATCGGCGAAATGGAGAGGGTGACTCACGACAATGCGACGATTGCGGCGGAAAATTCAACCTCGAGCGCCAACATGAAAGAAGAAATGAACAGCCTCAACGAAACGATAACGATAGCGAGAAGTCTTATAAGCGGCGGAAAAAATAAAGGCGGGGGCTGAAAACTTTCAACCCCTACTCCCTGCGCCATTTTACTCCGGACGGCGTATCTTCCAAAATTATCCCCAGAGACTTTAAATTATCCCTGATTTCGTCGGCGGTACTGAAATCTTTTGATTTCTTTGCCGCCGTTCTCTTTTCGACCTGTTCGCTTATATAATCGTCGCTGATTTCCGTTTTATTTGCTTTATTTGTTTTCTCCGGAAAAAAGCCGAATAAACTGCAGAACTCGTCGTATAATTCTTTTATCGTCTCAAGAAGTTTTCTCGACGGGTTCGCGTTCGCCGCGACCGCTTTAGTATTCGCTTCTCTGATAAAATCAAACAAAACGGAAACGGCGTCCGCCGTGTTGAAATCGTCGCATAGAGCGTCGATTAATTTTTCCCTGTAACTTAAAATCCCGTCGGCAGCCCCCTTCTCGGAAGGGGGTGGCAGCGAAGCTGACGGGGGTTGCTCTGCGTTTTTCAGTAAAAAATCTATATTCTCGCCGAATGTGAAAATCCTGCCGAGAGCGTTTTTCGCGCTCTGTATAATCTCTTCCGAAAAATTTACCGGAGTCCTGTACGTCGAAGAAAGCACAAAAAATCTGATTGGCATGTAGCCGTATTTTTCGCTTATAT
>Ga0099364_10005003_pt1 | contig 19838 bp, 12 predicted proteins | sample TergutTh196P3_FD_73070 | JGI IMG/M metagenome (GOLD analysis project Ga0099364, IMG submission 73070) | Microcerotermes parvus P3 segment gut microbial communities from Pointe-Noire, Republic of the Congo - Th196 P3 | ecosystem: Host-associated > Arthropoda: Insects > Digestive system > Gut ... | reverse complement strand
AATTAATCCAACAAATGTATAAACAATCCAGATCTTAATTTCGGTTCAAACCATGTAGATTTTGGCGGCATAATTTCCCCAGCATTAGCGATGTCCATCAATTGTTTCATAGAAGTTGGGAACATCGAGAAAGCAAGAACTTCGTCACCGGATTTAATTCTTTTTTCCAATTCTTGTAATCCTCTAATCCCTCCCACAAAGTCAATGCGTTTATCAGTTCTAGGGTCTCCAATATCAAGAATTGGTGCTAAAAGATTGTTTTGTAAGATAGAGACATCAAGCGAAGCGACCGGATCTTCTTCTGGAAAAGTCCCCGGCTTTGCAGTAAGTTTAAACCAGATATGACATGGTGGAAACATACCGAAAGTGTATTGTTTTTCAGGTCTATATGGAACAGTATTTGAAAATTCTTCAATCGTGAATTTTTCTTCAACTTTTTGAATAAACTGGCTTCTTGAAAGTCCGTTGAAATCTTTCACAACTCTGTTGTAATCCATAATTTCTAATTGTGTGTCTGGGAAAATAACAGATAAAAAGAAATTATATTCTTCATTTCCGTTATGGTTGGGGTTTTCTGCCTTTCTTTGTTGCCCAACCCTGCATGCACTAGCACATCTATGGTGTCCATCCGCAATATACAAAGCAGGCACTGTTTTGAAACTATTAACAAAAAATTCAATATCCTGTTCACAATCAATCAACCATGCAACATGCTGAACATTGTCTTCAGCTGTGAAATTGTAAATTGGTTCAGCATTTGTGATAATAGCGTTCATTCTATTTTCAATTTCTTGTTTAGTTTTAAAAGTAAGGAAAATGGGTCCAGTTTGTGCATTTGTAGTGTCCACATGCTTTATTCTATCAGCTTCTTTTCTAGCAAGGGTTTTTTCATGTTTCTTAATTAAATCATTTTCATATTCTTCTACTGAAGCACAACAAACAAGACCTGTTTGAGAACGTCCATTCATAACTTGTTGGTATAGATACAAGCATGGTTTATCGTCTTGGATCATATGACCTTCGTTTATTAAACTGTACAAATTATCTTTTGCTTTCTGATAAACAGTTTCATCGTAAATGTCTGTACCAATTGGTAAATCTATTTCAGATTTGTCTACATGTAAAAAGCTGAGCGGGTTATCTTTAACCATTTCTCTTGCTTCTTCTGAATTCATTACATCGTAAGGTAATGCGGCGATTAAATGTGCTTTTAGAGGCGTTGGTCTAACAGCTTTAAATGGTCTAATTATAGACATATTATACTCCTATAAGGTATTTTGGTATTTGTGGGGAACGCACCCAATCCTGTAGGGAACGCATTTATTCGTTCCTAATTCGATATGGAACCCAACCGAACTAGGAACGAATAAATGCGTTCCCTACAGAATTGGGTGCGTTCCGTACAGGATGGCAAAGGAACGAACAAATGCATTCCCTACTCTGCTGGGAACCAATTGATTAAACCCGTGACATTTATGGTCGATAAAATCGTTCCAATAAAAATACAAACAATAATAATTAGTTTAGTATAGTCTTGTGATTTTAAAGTCCCCATAATCATTGGGTCTCTGGATAAGTAAGCTGAAGCTGCGTATAATTCTTCACCGATCAAAGTATAGTCACAAGTAGTTATAAAGAAAGGTATTTGAGTGATAGCATCTGTACCAGCAACTTGAACAGCTCCTGTCATATTTCCAGTTTCCGTCATAACTAGTGCTTCAGCAAAGAAATATCCCATATAAAAATTCGTAGCTGTTTTTTGTCTAATCATAATGCCGTTAACTCCAGCTACATAAGCAAATTGTTCACCAGATACGAAGAAAACGTCATTTACGTCATAGGAATCTTGTCTTCCAGCAATAGAATAGGCTTCTTTTACAATTTGTTGAGCAATAGGTAAAACGATATAATCTGTACATGGAACAATAATTTTGGTATCGTATAAAGCTGCTTTTTTAGTAATATGGCTAAGAATAGAAAGTCCAGCGAGAGTTGCCACATCGTCAATTGATGATAGACCGGGTACAAACAACATAGGTTTTCCCATTTCAGTAGCTCTACCAATAGCATTATCAATTTCTTCAATTCCAGCAATAGGTCTTACAAACAAATCTTTTCCTGATTTAGTAAGTCTGAAACAATAAAAGACAAGAATTCCGAAAATTAAAGTAGCCACTAAAGTAGGAATATTGTTTTTATTGAACCAGTTTGGATTTGGCACAAAGAAACTATTGCCATCAAAATCAGTATAAATATCAGAAATAGCAAATAAGGCTTCGTTGTTAGTTTTGAACATATAATATTCAAAAGTTCTTCTGTGTTTCTCTCTAAGGTTCATTAAAGCAATATTTTTTTGTTTTTGGTTAGAAATTTGATTTATTTCTGCTAAATAAGGATGCTGAGTTTGCATATCAAGAAATGTTTGGAAAAACTCAAGACTTGCCATAATTTCTTGATCATCTGGGTTTTCTTCTAACTTTTCTTTAGCATCAGCAATTCCAGCATTAAGGTTATTGACAAAATCATCTAAAAAGAGATTTGTATAAACAGGTGATCCTAACTCGAGGTCATTCCCCATGTCTACAATTGGGTCGAACAGCAAATGATTTTGCTGAACATCATAGGCAGCTATTCCTCTAAACATATATAATTCATACTGAATATAATCGTCATAGAGGTTTATCATAGGTGTAACTTTTCCACTGTTCCTGAAATTTCTGTCATAAAGAGCTCTTTTAACAATTTGATACCTATAATTAAGCATTTCTTCGCCATCTTGTAATAAATTACCGGGTTTAAGCATCATAAGATCATCGCTGTATTGAATCATTTGGCTTAAATATGGAACTTGATGGATATCATGACCGGGTGCATTAAAAGAAATATAAACCTTAAATCCTTCATCAAAATATCTTTCATCAGGTAAATTTAGATGAAAGGTATTATCAATATAATGTTCAGTAACAGTTCTAAGATGATTTCCGTTAATATCAACAAAGTCAAATTTAATGCTTTTAACTTTAATATTTGGATTTTCAGAATAGCTATAAGCAAAACTAAGTCTTCTTTTATCATGTCTTATGCTTCTGAAGTCTGCTCTTGTTAACTGTGCAAGTGGCAATCCCACGATAAGTTCGTTAGCATCCCCTTTGTCATATGGTTTATCACGTACTTCAAATTCTGGAAGCGATGGAAGTAATGTAGAATTAGCTGTTTCAGCAATGACTAATGTCGATAGAGCTTGAAACCCAAAATAGTCGTCCATAGTAACATAAAAAACATGCTGTTTAACATCATCAATATTAAATGGAACTGTTGACCCATCAGTCTCATTGATTAAGTACCCGTCTTCATATTTAATCTGAGCAAAATTTATGGATGTATAAGGGAAACTTGTAGGAATAGTAGCGATTACATTTCCCGGATTATTTACAGGTTCAGGCATAACAGCAAGAGTGTCACCAATCGTGACAGCTCTGTTCCACTTATCTAACTCTTCCATATAATCTCTATAATTACCAAAATCATTCATTTGGTCTCTATTGATAATGTAAACAGAAGCCTGAGCAATGTCATCCACAAATAAAGGATAATCAAATTCAACATTAAGTAACTGTAAATCATTAATCCATTTAATATAAAGATTTTCAACCGGTTCAGGCATATCATCAGAAGGAATTCCATAAACAATGGGTGCATGCGGATGATATGTTCTTCTATGATCAACAGCAATAACGGTGTAGTAATACTTTTTACCGGGTAAAACATTTGCAAGTATGGTTTCAAAATCTACAATTTTCAGCCCACCGAGAACATCTGTACTACCATCTTCCTGTTCAATCAAGTATTTCTGAGTTTTTTTAAAGAAATTGTTTTTTCCAATAATCGCTAGTGACTCAAAGTTTTGTATCATTGGTCCAACAATACTAACATCTCTAGGAATCGCTCTGAAAATCGGACTTCCCGGTTTATATCCCTTTTCATGTCTTAGTTTTTTAGGCGAATCGATGTCAACAAAGGGTCTAAAATCTTTGTCATAAAAGGTTAAATCGGTAGAGGTAAGATCGGCTTTAGGATTAACATCAAGACTCCCAATGTAAAATAAAGAGTCTGGTGTAATTCCTCTATAGAATCTATATTCTATAATTCTTGCAGATCTAGGCAAAGGCTCAAATCTTAGGATAAGCCCAGCCCCGTAGTCGAAGGGGTTGTCTTCAACAGTTAAGTTCTTAACTATCATGTCATTATTCGCCCAGCAAATAGTTGATAGTAAAACTGCAATTACTATGATAATAAATTTTTTATTCATAGTTTTCTCCTTTATTAAGAACCAATAAAGTTCTTAAAATCTACAAAGTTATAATGTAAGCTATTTCTAGATATATTAATTACTTCCATTTCAAAAGTGCCTTTATTTAGTCTATCTATAATTATCTGTTCGATATTTTGTTTCAAAATACTCAAATCATTTGTAATTACGTTATAAACTATTTCATGATCAACTCCTGTATATTCATGTACAACGTGATTTCTAAAATCTTTATACATCTTCCAATTAATATATGAATACTCAACTTTTGTACTTTCTTTGATTTTTTTTACATTTTCACCAATATTCGAAAACATAGTCAATGCAGCATTAAAGGCAATTTGATCTTCATGCATAAGAAAATCATTTGCATCATTAATATTTTCGGCGTATTTCCATATTTTTCCAATGTATTGTAATATATTCAGTAAATATACTAAATCGCCTTTCTCAGTTGGTGACATAAATCATATCCTTTTCAGCATAATACAAAATAATCGGATTTGCATATTTTTTCAACATTATATCTATTTTCATCCCTGTTAGCTTTTCAAGATCAGCTCGTAATTCAACTATATCTTTATAACCCAAAGCATCAGATTCAATATAAATATCAATGTCGTTGGCTTTTTCACTTCTTGCAAATGAGCCGTAAATACCAATTCTGGGAAGGTTATGTTTGTTGAGTATATCTTCTTCTTTCAGTATTTGGATTAGCGAGCCCATAGAATCTATGACGTGTTGATTGGTATCAGCCATATGTGACATCCTTATTTCTGTACGGAACGTATTTATTCGATCCTCATCCGATCTGCGAAGCACCACATCGATCCCGAAGGGATCGGTCGCTATGTAGAAAACGACACCTTCACCTTGATTTCCATGCCGTAGGTATGGAACCTAGGGATGTCCTGTAGGGAACGCAACAAAATGCATAGATTGTTGGTTGCATCCCTACGGGATGCGGTTGGTGGGTGGGGCATCGTTTTCTACATAGCGATCGATCCCTTCGGGATGGTGTGGTGCTTCGCAGATGGGATTAGGAACGAATAAATGCGTTCCGTACAGGCAACTCCCCCCTACCCCCCTCAAAGAGGGGGGGGAGTAAATACGTTCCCTACATTCTAAAGTAGGTTAATGTTTCTTGTAGAACTTCAAACCATAAGAACTGTAATCTTCCTATTAGTAGAGAGATACGTGCCATAACAGTGTATCCAAATGAAGCTCCAAAGCCTATCATCATGTACCAAATCCCAACTTTCACAACTTTACCATATAATCCTGTATGTGCTTTTGAGAAGAAGAAATACAGGAGAATAGTAATTGTACCAGCCCAGACAAGAAAAGCGTTAAAATCTTGAATAGGCACCATCGCTCCTCTCATTTGAACTAAAACGCCAACGTGCATAGACATAGGCACACTAAGTCCTACAGTAGCCATTCCAAAAGCAATCGGAAACTTTGAGAGCCAGTTAAGTTTTCTGTTGAAGGTGAAAATATACAAAACACCAACAAGAGCTGGGAAAATGAGTTCGAATCTATGCTGTAAGAAAATGGGTCTATATACATAAGGTATCATAGCTGTGTTCCACAACAGCGGAATAGCATATCCCATTGAGATACCTACAAATAAGTACTCTGCAAATCTGTAAAACGGGTTGTCTTTGTACAAAAACGAGAAAATGCTAAGTGTGAAAAACGCACCAACCCATAAACCAATAATTTCAAACATGTTAACCTCCTATTGTGCTTCTCTATTTTGTTTATATTTTTGCACAAAATATCCAATATTCCCGATCAAAATGAAGAGAATAATCAAGATATGTGCAATTGATTGTGCATTCATCCCAATTCTAGCTTGTTTGAAATTGTAAGGAATGTCATGGTTCATTATACTGAACTCGTAATTATTTCTTTCATTTCTAAGAACTTCTCTTGAAAATTCTCTGTTAGTAGCAGCAAAAACTTCAACTAACATTTCATATTCGGCAGCGCCTTTCAGTCCGGCAAGCATCCCAATGAATTGTCCAGTTTGTAACATTGGGTATGCATCAGCAGCAGAAACAGCAGTAACACCAACCGCCACGTTAAGTCCAAATCTTGGTCTTGCATAAGTAACCCAAGCACCTCCGGGTGCAGATCCAGTGAAGTCAATAACTAGGTTCATTTCGTTATAGTTCCGAATATTTGTCATGATTTCAAGGCTTGAAATCTGTCTTCCTTCTGCGTCAATTTCTATAGCATTTGCAATATCTTCTCCCATTCCTAGAACAATAGGTAGATAAAGAGTTCCTAACTTGAAGCCAAAATTAACGTAGTGGACACCTGACCGAATGTGTGGATATTCTTCTCTTACAGTGTTTATTGCCAGGTCAATAAGTGGTGCAGCAGTGGCAAAGAATGTAAGAGTAAAAACTTTAATGTTTCTTTCGAAAGCGTGACGTAGGAGCGCCAATTCCATTGGGAAGAGTTCTGACATAGTTGAAGCGTCGTGCATGAAGCACATTAAGAAAGCTCTGTCGTGTTCAACTGGGTTAACTCCCGGTGGTGGTGCGTATGAGTCAATAAGCCTGTACAGGTTTTCTGTAGGTCTTGTAGTGTAAGTAGGCGAGTTAAAAGGGAAAATCAGTGGTAAAAAGATGGCGATAGCAAGTACGAGATAAATCCATCTTCTATCGAGTTTTTGTATAGTTTCGTAAAAGTTCATAAATCCTCCTATTGTCCTCCACCTAGATAAGTTCTTTCAATGCCGAGTAAAATTCTAAGTGAAGTAGCAACCATTCCTAGTCCAACGCCCAATGCGATACCTCTTTTTGCAGCTAGATTTGGAACGTCAAGAATCCATTGAGTAACATCAAGAATTCTTTCTCCAAACATAGCAACTCCAATAGGTACTTGTCCTAACATAACGACAATAGCCGCAATAAGTAGGACAGTAGCTTCTGCTGATCTTGCTCTAAAAGCTTTATATGCCGCAGAAGCAATATAAAAAGCAAGTAAAGAAAACATTGTCGCTCCCATTGGCATTTGCATATTTCTGTAAATCCACATATATGGTGTTCCTTCTTGCGTCCCCCAGATGAATCCAGCGGCAGCGGTAAGATACATACCTAACAAAGCAAAAATGCTGTATTGCCAGTTTGGTGTTTTCTTTTGAATTCTTGCAGAGTGCACCATAGTGATGGACATAATTCCCAAAACGACGCCGAAAGGCGCCATCGCTCTAATCCAAGTCATGTACCAATCATAAAAATCACTTGATATTTTATGTGGAATAAAAGCGTAGCCCACGAATAAAAATCCGAAACCGACTACAATAATAAGCGGGATAGTTCTTTTCATTTATACTCCTATATTATTTTGTAGGGAACCAATCAAGTACCGCAGTAACTCCGAAAGTACTTAAAAGAGATCCAAAAATTAAAAAAGTCAAGATAATAAACTTAGTATAATCTTGTGCTTTAAGTGTTCCCAGCATCAAAGGCTGTCTTGACATATATGCAGAAGCAGCGTATAATTCTTCTCCAATCAATGTGTAGTCGCAAGTTGTAATAAAGAAAGGAATTTGCGTAGCAGCGTCTGTACCTGCAATTTGAATAGCTCCAGTTTGATTTCCTGTTTCTGTCATGATAAGAGATTCCGCCCAGAACATTCCCATGTAGAAGTTTGTAGCAGTTTTTTCACGCACCATAACCCCATTAACTCCAGCGACATAAGCAAATTGCTGATCAGAGACAAAAAAGACGTTGTTTTTATCGAAAGAATCTGGTCTTCCAGCTTCTGAATGAGCTTCACGTACAATTTCTTGTGCAATAGGTAGTACTATATAATCACGACAAGGTACAAGAATTCTTGTGTCATATTCAGCTGCTTTTTTAGCAACGCGACTTAAAATAGAGAGCCCTGCGAGTGTAGCAACGTCACTAATTCCAGATAAACCTGGGCAGAATAAAATAGGTCTTCCCATTTCAGTAGCTCTTCCGATAGCGTTGTCAATTTCTTCAATACCTGCTATAGGTCTTATATATAAGTCTTTTCCTTTCTTAGCAAGTTGAATGAAAATTGTAACTAAAATGCCAAAAACCAGAGTAGCAATGAGAGTAGGAATTCTTTCAGTATGGAACCAGTTTGGTACTGGTAGCATAAACTGTGGATTATTCTGTTCATCCATTAATAAATCAGTTAACATGAACATCCCTTTGCCGTCTGAAAGAAGCACTTGATATGACATCGCTCTTCTTTCTGGTTCTCTAATTCTTCTAATAGCTCTAGCTCTTTCTCTTTGGTTTGTATAGCTATTTACATATTGTAAAGTTTCATTATTTTCCATAGCGTTAAGTCTGCCACCAAAGAAATCAATGTACTCTTGCCAATTCTGTCTCTCATCATCTGTTTCTGCATTTGCATAATTTTCGTGATACTCATCAACTTGAGTTCTCAGTCTTTGTAAAGCATTTTCAACTTCAGCAGCAAACATAGGTGTATTTACATGAACAGGAGCATCGTAATCATAAATAAGGTCAATATTGTAATCTACGAGAAAAATTTTCTTTTCTGGACAATAATTCGCAACGTTTTTGAAAACACTAGCTTCAAAATTAATTAAATCGTTTGTTTGTCTGTCAAAGAAAGGAACTTTTTTAGACATTCTGAAAGAATTAGTGAAACTAGTTCTTTTTAAAACTTGAAAATTATAGTTTTCTACGACAAAGTCGTTATAAATAAGTTCTTGAGGTCGTAAAGTAAGAATATCTTGATCAAAAATCAATTTTTGAGTCAAGTATCTATCGTCATGATTGCTAGGTAACCCCATATTTGCATTAATATTTGCAATTTCTTTGTCTTGTTTTGTCCTAAAAGTAATCTTTACGTTCAATTCACTAATATCAGCAGGTAGATTTTTAAGTTTAAAAAATTCAGATTGGAAGAATTGATTTCTACGTGCGATAAAATTTCCGTTTTCATCAGTAAATTCGAAGTATATGTTTCTCACTTTATAGTGGTCATTTGTAGAGAACTCATAATTGAACTGTGCAGAAGTTCTTGACTCGTTAAGATATGAAACCGAAGTAATTCTAGCAAAAGGTTTGTTCCATAATAAGTCGAGATAATCACCTTTATCATTCTTCTGATCTTGTATAGTAACAGTAGTTAATTCAGGTAAGAGAATATTTTCTACACTTTGTACAGCATATGCATTAGAGAAAGTGCTTAAATTAGCATAATCTATGTAAGCTAATACAAATTTATAATCTTCAATAGGGCGATTAAAAGTATAATTATATGTGTTATTACCCCATATAGACTCTTCAATAACATTCATGCCATCAAGATTGATTTTGGCGAAAGTAGGTGGTGTATATGGTTGTGGAAGAGCAAATCTCCATATCATTGTAGCAGGCCTAGAATTTAATAATTCGCGTTGTCTAGCAGAGAAATTTTGAATTTGTTCATTAATTTCTTCTTTTGATGGAATGTTGTATTGATGAATAGCAATGTTATTTGCCCAGTCATCGTAATCATGTTTCCATTGAGAGAAATCAGCATACCAATTATCAAAAACATCTCCATTTTCTACAGCATAAATTGCAAAAAACCGAATATCATCCCAATAGTTTGGAACTTCCCATTCAAATTGTAAGGCATTTATATCCTGTACGTATACTCCAAACAATTGTCCCGGATATTCAGGTGGATTGTCTGTAGGAATTCCAATAACAGGTTCAGCATGTGGGTAGAAGGTACGTCTTTCATTAACCGCAACCACGGTGTAATAATAAGAGTTTCCGGGAATCAGTTTTTTAGCAATTGTCAGTTGATTTGGTTTTAGACCAGCATAAAAACGCTCGTTCTGTTCTTCTAAAGTAGTTCTAAAATAGAACTCTTTGTTAGGAATAACGCCTAACAAACTGTAGCTTGACATCATTGGACCTAAAACATTTACATCTCTTGGTAATGCCCTGTAAAGTGGGCTGTCTGCGGGTACACCTCTTTCTTTTTTCATTCTACCGGGTGAAACAATGTTCATGAAATTGTTCCAATCCCTGTCATAGAAAGACATTGTGGGTGTTGCAAGTCTAATTTTGGGATTTACGGGTAATTCGCCAATGTAAAACAGGCTATCGGGCGAAATGCCGCGATAAATTCTGTAAGAAATTACCCTTGCTTCAAAAGGTAAAGGTTGCCATTCAATCCTTAAACCACTACCTTCATCATGTGGAATGTCCTGCACGACAAGATTGTTAACAGTTAGCGGAAAATCATCAGTTGACCTTTGTGCATGAGCCAGACATAGACTTGAGACCAGCAGAAAAACGAGAAGATATCTCGTAATTTTCAGCTTCTTATTGTCCATAGTACATCTCCTTTGTATTTTTATTTTTTTATTTTTATTATTGCATTCTGTGTGCAACGCACCCATTTCTGTACGGAACGGATTTATTCGTTCCTAATCTGCGAAGCACCACCAATTGTCAATTGTCAACTGTCAATTGTCAACTGATTTTCTTCCTAATTAAGCAATCATATGCAATTACAACACGAAGTTTATTTTTTAACACGTTTGCAATAAGTTCATACATACAAATTTTAGTATTTAAAGGATCACTAAAATCAATATTCAGCATATCTCTTCTAACCAAAAAGCAATAAGGTAATACAAAATCAATATCTTTGCAATGTCCTGAAAAAGCATAGTTTAATTTAAGTGAAAGGTTAGAAAAATCATTGTTACCTTCAAATTTAACTCTAAAATTTACTTGTTGCAAGTGTAAAGTATCATCAAAAATTAAAGGTGCGACTAAGCCTACGTTGTTATTATTTTTAATCTGATTCAACATTAGATTTTTAAATTGAGGTGAAAGTTCATAATCCGGATGAAGAAATAGAATGTATTCTTCCTCTTTCTCGATCCTGTACGGAACGCATTTATTCGTTCCTAATTCGGTCGTGTCCCCATTTTCCCTGTACGGAACGAATTGATTCCTTCCTAATTCGGTCGTGTTAAATATCGAAACAGGGTCAAAATAATCATCATTTAATAATTTTAATGCTGCATTAATAACTTTCTCTGTTGCAGAACCATCTGTAACAGAAATAAATTTTGACGCTATATTATTTTGATTTTCATGTTTATAAGATTCACAATCTATCGCTTCAAGAATTTCAGCTATTTTTGACACATCGTTAAATCTTTCACCAACATCTCTATATATCCATTCTAAGTCATTTTCATTGTAATTGATGTATTCTTTCTGTTTTGGAGAATCAAACAACAAAACAGGTTTACCTAAGCTTATAAACTCATATATTATAGAAGAAACATCAGTAATTAATATGTCAGATATAAAGAATAATTCATCTGTATCATAAGTATCTGCAAAATAAGCCCAATTAAATGCTTCTTTCCAATATTCTGGATTGGTAACACCATGTAATTTTACAATTAAGTTAATGTTTTTAGGAAATAAATCACGAGTATTTATGTCTCTTAAATAAGTTAAGATACTAAACTCTTCATTAAATGTAGGTGCTAACAAAACGGTTTTAATATTCGGACATAAATCAAATTTACGATATAATTCTTCTTTGTTCAACGTGCCATTAAAACAATTGTCAAGCTTTGGGATGCCTGTCACTTCAATTGGTTTATAAACCTGAATATCCAATCTTTCTTTATGTATTGTACCGGGCACACAAATTAAATCAGCACAGTTTTCTCTTTGACTAATTCTATTTGTACTAAAAAACCAACCTTTGCATATTGTTCCGTGTCCGATATTTACTATCTTACCTAAATCTTCAACATATTGGTATGAAAAATCCGCCATAAAAGTAATGTCTGGCTTCCAAGCCCACGGATTGTTAATAATATGTACCGGCAATTCAATGTCTTGAATTTCTAGCATCAATTTCTCAGCCAAATTAGTTTTGTCTGAAAACGGAGCATAAAAATGCACCTCACCCAGCTTGAATTTATAAATATGCTTAATTAAAGGCTTTAAAATAGCTAAGTGAAAATCCCTTTCTAAAAAAAACAGAAATTTGACAATTTTTTTCATCAGTAATCCTCCAAATAAACAATTTGGTACAATAATATTAATAAATGTAAATTTGTCAATAAAAAAATTGAATAATGATGAAAAAATACAATAATTTGCAGATATAACACAGATTATAATGATATATTTATTTTGATTTTAAAGATTAAAAGAAAAAATATATTTTTTTTTTATATGTTTGGAACGCTTGAATTTCTGTACGGAACGCACCCAATTCTGTAGGGAACGCATTTATTCGTTCCGAGTTCGATATGGATCCCAACCGAACTATGAACGAATAAATGCGTACCGTACAGAATTGAGAATTAGGAACGAATAAATGTGTTCCCTACAGGATTTATCTATATAAACAACAGCTATGAAGAGCATTATATACGTCATCTTCTGCTGTAAAAATTTCATTATCATATCCGATATCAGCGATATTTCTTGCAATAGCCTCAATGTTAATGAAATTAGCATCATAAGTCATTTTTAATTCTTTTGATATGCTATTCCAGGAAGCCTCAGAAACTCCATTCAGATTTAAAACAGTTCTTTCAATAAGGTTTTTACACATATTGCAGTTTCCTTGAACAATTAAAGTTGAAGTAGTAATAGTGTTAATCGCAATGTTTTCAATCGTGGTTTGCTTTATACTTTCATCAATTTCTCTATAAAGGCAACATTCATGTAAAGCATTATAGACATCGTCATTTGCTTTAAATCTTTCGTTATCATAACCAACATTGGCAATAGCTCTTGCGATCTGATTTAAATTTGTAATGTTTGGATTGAAATTAAGTCTAAGAATATTGTTATCAGGGTTCCAGATAGCCACCGCAACACCTTGTACATTATTTGCAGCAGTTTCAATAATATCCTTACACATAGAGCATAAACCTTGTACAATTAGGGTAGTTTGTTCTATAGCGATTGTTTCTTTGCTTGTGTCATCAGCTAGATTCATCATGCTGCGTCTACCTTCTAATTGTGCACTTGCATCAATGACAAAAGCACCTCTTGTAACGACTTCCTCGTCATCAAAAAGCCCTGCTAAAACAACGAAATCATCGCCTAATGAAGTACCCAACATAATTTCTCTTAATTTAAAAGTTGGAATATCTTCGTTAGGGACTTTAACATAAACAATAGAACGCCTTCCTGTCCATAAAACAGCAGTTCTAGGAACAACAATGACCTCTCCCCTATCTCTTAAAGTTGAACTAATAACAGCATTTGCAAACATTCCCGGTTTTAATTCATTTCTTGGATTATTTGTTTCAACTCTTATCATCGCCGTCCTCGTATTTTGGTCTAAAATAGGTTCAATGAATGAAATTCTTCCAGAGAAAGATCTACCCGGTATCGAAGGTAAGGTATATTCAACTAAGTCACCAGTTCTTAGATAAGGCAAATCAGCTTCAAAAGCGTTAAAAACAGTCCAGACAGAAGAAAGATCAATCAAATCAAATAAAACAGAACCCACAGAAACATAATCTCCGTGTCCAAAGTATCTATTTGTAATAATCCCTTCTACAGTAGCATTTAAATTAATGATAGGCGAAACCACACCTGTTAATTCAATATCCTTAATTTGCTGATCAGATAGATTCCATAGTCTTAATTTCTCTCTAGCAGCGTTAAGTAGTGCTGGTTGAATATTTTCTAATCTTTTTGCTTCAATAAGCTCTTGTTGTGCATTTAGTAAATCAGGAGAAAATATTGTAGCAATAGTTTGTCCTAAGACAATACTCTCTCCAACCGTGCTAACAAGCAGGGATTCAATTCTGCCGTTCACATGTGACGATTGTGAGCGTACAAGCCTTTGATTTGGCATAACAGTACCAAATAAATGCAATTCTTTAACGGGGCGTGAGCGTGTAACCCTTGTAGTGTGAATATTTGCAAGGGCAATAGCTTCAAGTGACAATTGAATAGCTTCTGGATCATCAGAAGCTCCTGCTCTAACAGGAATTAAATCCATAGCACAAAGTGGGCATCTGCCGAAGCTATCTTGCCTAATTTGTGGATGCATAGAACAAGTCCAAATTTGGTTTTCTTGGTTATCGGTATTTAAATGATTATGTTTTGAATTTCCGCTGAAACCAAAATAACCAATTAATAACCCAATAGCAAAAATAGTAAAATAGAATAAAGATTTCTTTAAGTTCATAAAATATCCTCTCACTCATCACAACATAAAGTGTTTACAGTATCTTCATCAAAAGAGATAATTCTTAATAACTGTGCAAATAAAATGTTGTAATCAGCAACTGTTTCAGTAATTAATAAGTCAAAATTAAGGAGTTCTCTTTGTGCCTGAATAACTGTAGTTAAGTCAGTTTGTCCACTAATGAACTCCTGTAAAGTAAGATTGTGTAATGTATTCGCCATTTCAGATTGTTTTGAATAAAGATCAATTCTTCTCATAGCATTATCCATAGCAATTTGAATATTTTGTACTTCAGCTTCGAATAGAGAAAGCATATTTTTATAGCTTTCTCTTGTAGCTCTTTGTCTGTAAGCGTTTTCTCTTTGTTGGGCTTTGTATTGCCCCCTGAACAAAGGAATAGTGATAGAAGCCATAGGCATAATCATATCTTTTCCATTCATGCTTTCGTTTCCACTTAATGGATGATGCACTTCTTTATTTAGCATATATTGCAAGCCTATACCCATCATGGGATAGCTCATTCTTCTGTCCATGATGTTTTTAGCTTCTATAGAAGCTTCTTCTTCTTTAAGCATGGCAAGCATAGGATTTTGATTTTCTATCAGATTATTTAAGGCTATATTACTAATTCTCTGTAACTGGATTAGTGTGTCTGGTATTGCAATTTCAGTATCTAATGGTAATCCTAGTAAAGCATTGAATTTCGTTTTTTCGGCTTTTATATCAGAATAAAGAGTCTCAATATTATTATCAATTTCAGCAATTTCCATTTGAATTCTAAGAACATTCGCCATAGAACTGCTAGACATGGAACCCATGTTATCTTGTGAACCCATATTCATGCCACCCATATTTGAAGAAGAAGACATAGTTTGTGTATTGCTCATACCTGACATATTTGACATTCCAGACATACCAGACATTCCTGACATACCTCCCATGCTACTTGCTAAGGGTGGAGCAAAAGAAGAAGCCGCAGATTGATTTGAAGTTGTAGTCATATTAGCAGACACATTTGGTGTCGCAAATCTTCTAATAGCCAACTCTTCTAGATGTGATAACAATTGTTTATTTTCTTTGTTATTTTTAAGTTGTTGATTTAAACGACATAAATTCCAGTATTGAACAGACACATCAAAAATTAGCTGGTCACGTAACTCGCGAAACTCTTCATAAGCCATGTTTGCCATATGTTCCATCTCAGTTTTTGCTGCTTTTCTTGTACCAAACCAATGAAACATTTGCATAATCTGAAACTGTGCAACTTGTTCTCCATCAACAGCATGCATTGCAGGTGTATAAATACCAATATCAAACTGTAAAGGTTCAAAACCAGTAACTTGTGGTATTCTTTCTAAACTCGCTTGAAATAAAGTATAAGCCGATTTTAATCCTTGATTATTCTGTTCAGCAATTTCAATAAATTCTTGTAAATCTGCATGAATGTTGCAATGTAAAAGAACAAGAAGAATAAAAATTAAAATAAATTTCATATTTTTTGTCTCCTCACTTCATAAACCCAACACTGTAAAACAGGTACAATAAACATTGTCATACTTTGTATTAACATACCTCCAAATGTGGGTATCGCCATTGGAACCATAATGTCTGCACCTCTACCTGTTGAAGTTAAAACTGGTAATAAAGCTATTAACGTGGTTGCGGTAGTTGCCACAGCAGGTCTAACCCTTCTTAATCCTGCCATCACAACAGAATCTCTTATTTCATCTATTGTTCTTGGATTCTTTTCTTTATAAACGCCTCTTATATAAGTACCTATGAGAACCCCATCATCAGTTGCAATACCAAATAAAGAAATGAAACCAACCCAAACAGCTATGCTAAGATTTATAGGGTGCATTTGAAAAATATCACGTAAGTTCTCACCACCAATATTAATATTCAAAAACCAAGGTTGTCCGTATAACCATAAAAGTATAAAACCACCTGAAAAAGCAACGAAAACACCGGAAAAGTGAATTAAAGACGATGAAATGTTTCTATTATGAAGATAAAGAAGCATAAAAATAGCAAATAAACAAATCGGAATAATTACGGTTAATCTTCTTGTAGCTCTTTGTTGATTTTCAAAATTCCCTGCAAAAACATAAGAAACACCATCAGGAAGAATAAGTTCTCCTGATTCAAGTTTTGTTCTTAAAAACCTGTTTGCTTCTTGAACAACAGTAATTTCAGCAATGCCCGGTTGTTTATCAAAAATAACATATCCAATTAGAAATGTATTTTCGCTTTGTATCATCTGAGCACCTTGTGCGTATTCTATATCAACAAGATCACCTAATGGAACCTGGGCGCCAGATGCTGTAGGAATAAGAATTCTAGCTAGCGTTTCAGGATTGTCTCTTAATTCTCTTGGGTATCGTAATCTTACTCCGAAACGCTCTCGTCCTTCTACTGTTGTCGTTAGTGTCATTCCGCCAACTGCTGCTGCAATAATCTCTTGTAAATCGGCAACTGTAACTCCATGCCTTGCCATGTTTCTTCTGTTAAGATAGATTTCAATGTAAGGTGCACCAACTGCTCTATCATAAAAAACAGTTGCTGGTGAAACAGAAGGAACGTCTTTTAATGCCGTTTCTAACGCCATGCCTGCTTGTTCTATGCTTTCAAGGTTTGGTCCAGAAACTTTAAGTCCCATTGGTGCTCTTAAACCTGTTGCTAACATAACTAATCTTGCTTCAATAGGTTGCAGTTTAGGAGCTGAAGTTAATCCGGGTAAATGCGTAACATCCACAATTTCTTTCCATATATCATCAGGATTCTTAATCTGTGGTCTCCATTGTCTAAAAAAACTTCCTCTATGTTTATCAACAATTAAGCTATCAACAGGAATTAACCTAAAGCCATTAGTTTTTGGGTTATGAGTAGAACCATCTTTTAAAACAAAAGCACCATTTATAGTTTTAAAACGCATTCTCCTACCGTTTTCATCTAAAATATATTCAGGTAGATAATTTATAGTGTTTTCAAACATTTGTGCAGGTGCAGGGTCAAGAGCAGATTCAACTCTCCCCCACTTTCCAACGCTTGTATCAATTTCAGGAATCGCCATTGTTCTTCTGTTTAGAATTTGCATAAGCCTGATATTTTGTTCAATACCCGTATGAGGCATTGTAGTAGGCATTAGCAAAAAAGAACCTTCATCTAATGAAGGCATAAATTCATTACCCATATTTTTGAAAATCCAAACTCCGAAAAACACTGTAATCAACGGAATCATTAAGAATAAGAGTTTGTGCTTTAAACACCATCTGATTATTTTTTCATAAAACACAACCATCATCCATAAAATCAACATTATTATTCCAATAGCAAAAATAACAAAGGCAAGATTTAAAGGAAACCATGCTTCAGTTCCCATCGGTAACCAATCAAATGCTAAATGCCATATAGCTGCTAAGATAGCTATTCCTATGTTAATAAACATAGCAGTTTTATCTCTTTTCCATAAATGAGCAGTTAAATTATTGATACCAAATAAAGATAAAGCTAATGCAGGTATAATTCCTGTAACAAACAATAAAACAATACCTGCAATAATTAAAAGCCAATTAGCTAATTTTCTTATAGAACTTAATGTTATGTTCCAAGACAAAACATAATATGCAATTGTGGGTAATAAAGTAAACCCAATAACAAATGAAGAGAATATAGCAAACATTTTAGTAAAAGCTAAAGGCTGAAATAATTTACCTTCTTGTGCTTGCATTAAAAATATAGGAGTAAGGCTAATAACTGTTGTCATCATAGCTGTTGCTAAAGCACCAGAAATACTGCTGATACTTCTATAAATAAGATCTGTAAATTCCTTACCACGTCTAGCTATATTTTCACCTTCGATATTCAAGGTTGATAATACATTTTCAATAATAACAACTCCCACATCAATTACAACACCTATAGCAATGGCAATTCCAGATAGTGAGACAATATTCGCGTGAATATTTGCATATCTCATAATGATAAAGGTTAATAATACAGTGATAGGTAATAAAGTAGAAATAATAAAGGAAGCTCTCAGATTTAACATTAAAATAATTACAACAATAATACATATGAGAATTTGATGGGTTATAGCGGTTTCTAAAGTACCAATAGTTTCACGAATCAATCCGGAACGATCATAAAATGGAACTATTGTAACCTTTGAAATAGTTCCGTCTTCTAATATTTTCTGTGGTAAACCAGCAGATATTTCATCAATTTTAGTTTTGATATTATTAATAACTAACATCGGGTTTGAGCCATATCTAGCAACAACAACGCCACCAACAGCTTCAACACCTTCTTTATCAAGCCCTCCTCTACGTGTAGCTGGACCAAAATTAACATTTGCTACATCGCTAATTTTTATTGGAATATTGTTCCTAACAGTAACTACTGTTTCTTCTAAATCGTTTTTATTTCTTATATATCCAAGCCCGCGAACTATATATTCTACTAAATTAATCTCTATCGTTTCTGCACCAACATCAAGATTACTATGCTCTATCGCATACATAATATCCATGACCGAAACACCGTAAGCACGCATAGCGTCAGGATTTAATTCAACTTGATATTCCATGACAAATCCGCCAATAGAGGCAATCTCAGAAACACCAGTTGCCGCTAATAAAGAATATTTAACATGAAAATCTTGAATTGTTCTTAATTCATCGGGATCCCAGCCCCCTGTTGGTCTCCCAGTTTCAGGGTTTCTGGCTTCTAAAGTATACCAAAAAACTTGTCCTAAAGCAGTGGCATCTGGACCTAAAGTTGGTTGAACACCTTCTGGTAGAAAGTTTTGTGGCATGGAATTAAGTCTTTCAAGAATGCGTGATCTAGACCAATAAAATTCAATATCATCGTCAAAAATAACATAAATAAACGACATACCAAACATTGAGGAGCTTCTAATAGTTCTGACACCGGGAATCCCTAATAAAACAGTAGTAAGTGGATATGTAATCTGCTCTTGTACATCTTTTGGTGATCGCCCCATCCAGTCAGTAGCAATAATTTGTTGGTTGTCTCCAATGTCAGGGATTGCGTCAACAGGGACAGGGTCGGATGGTAAAAAATTTAAATTCCAATTAAATGGGGAGACAGATATTCCCCAGATGATAATCGCAGCCATCATCATAATGGCAATGAATCTGTTTTCTAGAAAAAATTTTATGGATTTGTTTAATAAAAAGTTCATATTAACCTTTTTATGGGTGTATGGAATGCCGCCAAATCCTGTAGGGAACGCATTTATTCGTTCCTAGTTCGGTTGGGATCCATATCGAACTAGGAACGAATAAATGCG
>Ga0099364_10005002_pt1 | contig 19843 bp, 15 predicted proteins | sample TergutTh196P3_FD_73070 | JGI IMG/M metagenome (GOLD analysis project Ga0099364, IMG submission 73070) | Microcerotermes parvus P3 segment gut microbial communities from Pointe-Noire, Republic of the Congo - Th196 P3 | ecosystem: Host-associated > Arthropoda: Insects > Digestive system > Gut ... | reverse complement strand
TCTTGCAGAAATTATTTTAGAAAAAGGCATACCGCGGGAAAACCTTAAAGTGGCTGTCCACGATTATAAATACTGTTACGACAAACCAAAGCAGCATCCCATTCAGCCGGATTATTGGTGCCGAAGGCATGATTTTTCGATACATGATGAAGAAAGCTGGATCCACTATATGAGCCATGAACTGGTGGGCCTTGGTGCAGAGGAATTGGAAGAATATTACTATAAAAAAGACAGTGAACTGCGGAATGTACTTTCTGTATTGGAATGAATATTGCTGGTCTGGATGAGGCTGGAAGAGGTCCCCTGGCAGGTCCTGTATATGCTGCAGCGGTAATTCTTCCGCCGGATTTTCCTGTAGAAATGCTTAATGATTCAAAAAAACTAACACAAAAAACAAGAGAAGATACAGCGAGGATTATTTTAGAAAAGTCAGCCTGGGGTATTGCCTGTGCCGAAGCTTCGGAAATAGACCGGTTTAATATTTTACAGGCAAGCCTTCTGGCAATGAGCAGGGCCTGGGACGCCCTTGCTCTTGCTTTTCCCGCCAATGCAGAAGAAAAAGGCCTTAGCGCCATTATTGACGGCCTTTATTGTCCGGCTTTGCCCATTCCCTGCCGGGCCATGGTAAAAGCCGATGCACAGATACCGGCAGTTATGGCTGCTTCCATACTGGCAAAAACAGCCCGGGACCGGATAATGGAATTATATTCGCTGTTTTATCCGGAATATGGCTACGATAAGCATAAGGGTTATCCAACCAGGAGACACCGTGAGGCAATTGCCCGTTTCGGGCCCTCGCCCCTGCAGCGAATTAGCTTTACTGTCCGGCCGCTTCAAGGTACACTGTTTTAATATCATAATTTCCGGAGGCCCTTATGAATTCTGTAAAACCCGTTATCCCCATGGAAGAATATCCAGTACGCTGGGAGCGTACACGCCGGATAATGCAGACCCATTCACTGGATCTTCTGGTAGCATACGCAGATGACCATGCAGTTTTCGGTCCTGCCTATGGCCGCTACCTGGCAAATTTTACAGCGCATTTTGAACCTTGTATCATTTTACTGCCAAAGGAAGGTGATCCTGTATTGCTTGTCGGCCCGGAAAGTCCCACCTATGCCTCTATACACTCGCCCATTAAGAATATCGTTGTACTTAAGGAATTTGATCATCCCGATGAAGACTATCCCTTTACAGAGATGGTTCCCTTTGTAAAAGTGGTCGACAGCCTAAAGCTTGGCAGTCCCAAACGTATCGGTCTATGCGGAGCTTCGTTAATGAGCGCCGGTCTGTATAATTCGCTGATTAAGGCAATGCCCGTTGAATGGATACATTTTGATACGGAAGTTTCCGGGCTTCGTGCCGTTAAAACCCCTGCCGAAATCGAAGTAATTCGCTATGCTTACCGGATTGCAGAAAAGGGGCTGCTTAGAGCTGTTGAAGTTATCCAACCGGGCATAACAGAACGCGAAGTGGCGGCAGAGCTGGAATATGTTATGCGTAAAATGGGATCGGAGGGTCTGGGAATAGATACCTTTGTGGCATCCGGACCAAACTCCAGATCGATTATCGCACGCACTACATTCAGGGAAATAAGCAAAGACGATTTGGTAATGCTTACCATTGCTCCCCGATATGAAGGGTATCACAGCGCTGTTGCAATTCCCATCCTGTTTGGCAAAGTCCATGATGACATCCGAAAGGCTGTCTATGCGGCAAAGGAAGCCCATGAAATCTGCGCTGCCGCTTTGCGCTCCGGTGCCGGAGCGGAGGTAGAACAAATGGGCAGGGATCATATGGCTAAAGTGAATTTGGAAAAGTATTTTTTATATTCGGGCATTCACAGTGTCGGCGTTATGGAGTTTGAAGCGCCCATTTTTGGACCAAGCTGTAAAAGTTTAATGGAAAAGGATATGATCCTTTCCATCGACATTCCGGTATTCGATGCTCCATGGGGAGGTTTTCGCATAGAAAACGGCTATCTTATCGGGGAAAAAGACGCCGAGTGCCTGGCAAACATTCCATTAATGGTAGAAAAATAAGACTTAAAAAAACATAGTTTCTGTACATTAAAGGTTTTTCATGTTATACTTAGGATTCATGAAAAAAATAACTGTACAGCTTGCCAAATTTGAAAAAAATCCCCTAAATACCAGCACTGTTATGGAATTTCACATTTGTGCAGCTGTCCGGGAAGAAAACCACCTGGAAGCGCCCCTGTTTTCCCTTTCTGGAAATGTAATCCTGGCGGATATGCAGGCGGCACGGGTATTATCTGCCAGACTTAACGATAAACTGCCTCCGGAAAAACAGATAAAAGCAGGCCAGCTTAATGCCATGGGCCTTATCGACGAAATACTTCATTATATGGTTGCCCTGTACCGCCAGCAGGTACAAAGCGATGTTTTTGACCTGGCAGTATCCCGCCTGGAAAAGCAGCTTGGAAGCGAAAAAACAAAAACCATGCTGCGTACTTTTACCGGCAGATTTCCGCCCCAGGCAGTATATGCAGGGCGGACTTCTGCAGATGACTACCTTGAATCCAAAGAAGGGAACGAAAGCTGTAAAGCCCTTTCGCTGGAAGAAATGATGCTTTTGGCTTTGGCAAACCTTAATCCTGCTTTTAAGCCCTTTATTTTTATGTTTGATGAAAAAGACCTTGCAGAAGAAACGGTATATCCCGATGCAATCCAGGAATTACAGCACTTTTTTGCAGAATTGCCGCCTTTTGGCCCGGAGGGCATGAATCTTTGGGATCTGCTGCGCTCTCCGGCTTTGGCTTCTCCGGACTCCCTTTCCGGACAATTGGAATTTATGCGCAAAAATTGGGGCCTTTTATTAAATAATTTTTTAGCCCGTTTGTTAATGGGAATGGATGTTATAAAAGAGGAAGAAAAACCATCATTCTTTGGGCCGGGTCCCAGCCAGGCATATACCTACGGCTATTTAGCCCATGAATATGAACACTTTAGCCCCGATCAGGAATGGATGCCCCGGACTGTATTAATTGCCAAAAGCACCCTGGTATGGCTATTCCAGCTTTCTCAAAAATACAAGAGGGAAATTACCCGCCTGGATCAAATCCCCGACGAAGAATTGGACGAACTGGCCCGCCGGGGTTTTACCGGACTATGGCTTATAGGTCTGTGGGAACGAAGCAAGGCCTCCAGAACAATTAAGCAATGGACGGGCAATCCCGAAGCAGCTGCCAGCGCGTACAGCCTGCATGACTACGATATAGCCGGTGAACTGGGCGGCTGGGGCGCTCTGACAAACTTGCGCGAACGGGCAATGCGCCGGGGAATAAGGATTGGATCGGATATGGTTCCAAATCATACCGGTATAGACAGCCGCTGGATGATCGAACATCCCGAGCGTTTTCTTCAGCTCAGCTATTCTCCCTATCCTGGTTATAATTTTAGCTGCGAAAATCTTTCCGGCAAAGATCATGTTACTGTTCAGATAGAAGATCGATATTTTTCCCGAAGCGATGCAGCTGTTGTTTTTCGGCGTATTGATAATCATACAGGAGAAACCCGCTACATTTACCATGGTAACGACGGTACTTCCATGCCCTGGAACGATACAGCTCAAATAGATTTTCTTAACTCCGAAGCCCGCGAAGCGGTTATCCGTACCATTGTAGGAGTATGCCAGCAGTTCCCCATTGTCCGTTTTGATGCAGCCATGACATTGGCAAAACGCCATATACAGCGGCTTTGGTATCCCGAGCCGGGACAGGGCGGAGATATACCCAGCCGTTCCGAACAGGCAATAAGCACCGAAGAATTTAACCGCCGTATACCCAACGAATTCTGGCGCGAAGTAGTAGACCGCTGTGCAGCAGAAGCTCCCCATACACTGCTTCTGGCAGAAGCATTCTGGATGATGGAAGGATACTTTGTCCGTACACTGGGGATGCACCGTGTATACAATTCTGCTTTTATGAACATGCTTAAAAACGAAGAAAACTCCAAGTACCGGGAAACAATTAAAAATACCCTGGAGTTTGATCCGGAAATATTAAAACGTTTTGTTAATTTTATGAACAATCCCGACGAGGATACTGCAGTAGCGCAGTTTGGCAAGGGTGATAAGTACTTTGGTATTTGTACCCTGCTTGTAACTATGCCCGGTCTTCCCATGTTCGGTCATGGCCAAATAGAAGGATTTGAAGAAAAATACGGCATGGAATACCGGCGTTCTTATAAGGACGAACAAGCCGACGGGTACCTGGTAGATCGTCATGAACGGGAAATATTTCCATTGATGAAAAAACGCTATCTTTTTTCGGGCAGTGTTGATTTTTGTCTGTATGATTTTTTCTGCAATGGACAGGTAAATGCAAATGTCTTTGCCTATTCAAACCGCTTTGACAATGAATATGCTCTGGTATTGTACAATAACAGCTATGATCAGAGTTCCGGCTGGATTAAAGAAAGTGCAGTTGCTGTCCTCCAGAAAGACGGCGCATATAGAAGAGACAGCCTTTGCAAAGCGCTGGGACTGCATGGCGAAGATAACTACTTTGTCCTGTTACGGGAACAAAGAAGCGCTCTATGGTTTATACGTTCTTCCAAAGATATTGCAGAGCGCGGTTTGTTTGCTGCTCTAAACGGATACGAAGCACAGGTTTTTATCGACATACACGAAGTACAGGATGAAGAGCAGGGTTCCTGGGCCCGGCTTAATCATGAACTCAACGGCCGGGGTGTTCATGACATAGAATCTGCAAAGATGGACATCGTTTTTGGTAAACTATATTACCATTACAATGAAATTATTAAGGCAGGGTTAGAACAGGCTCTGGCTCCCAATAGATCATTAAATGAATTAAAAGAAACGCTTAAACCTTTAGTCGAAACCTTTGCCGAAACTGTCAAGGATTTATATCCGGACATTCATGCTTTACTGGAGTCACGCCGTCCGGTAAAGCCGGGCTTACGCTCTTTGGAGCAGACAGAGACTGCGGCGCCGGATCTGCCGGCTTTGGAAAAAGTCTGGGAAGATTTTTACTTATACATCGAGCGCCTTGACGGCGTTTCTGTCGAATTTTCTGCAAAACCACAATCAAAAAGCAGCAAAGAAGACGGTATATTGCTTACAGAAAATAGCTGCACGATCCTTGCCTTTGCTTATGCAAGTTTGGCCTTACTCAAAGCTATTATTGGCGGTTCAGGTCAGGATGCTGCTTTTATGGTGAACCGCTGGCAGCTGGACAGGAAACTTAGAGAAATACTTTTTGGATATTCGGGTATAGACAGAGATCAAATATTGACAGATGATACACTCTGGCATGCTGTGGAGATAATGAAGGCTGTTCTTGTTCGTACAGCTTCGCTGGGTAAACCGCAAAAAACCATACAAAAGAAAAAAATTAAGGAACTTGCACAAAGTTTAATTTTGGATAACTACAGCGCCGATGATTTCCGGATTATTCTGGGTATAAATATCTTTGATGATATTGCCTGGTTTAATAAAGAAGCCTTTGAACGGGTACTCCTTTTTGCACCAATCTTTGCTTCCATGGAAATGGAAATGGAAACAGAAAGAGCTGGTTTGGCCCTGGTAAAAAACATAATTGCAGAATTCCTCAAAGCCGAAAAAACAGCCGAATACCGGCTTGGCAAATTAATAGAGGCGTTTAATCCCGATTAATTTAGCGCGGTGTTGGGCTCAGAAAATGTATCACTGTTTTTTTATGATTTTAGCCCAGGTATCCCGCAATCCAACGGTTTTATTGAAAACCGGAATGCCGGAAGCTTCATTTCCCGAAGCTGCCTTTTGATCTTCAGATGCCGAAATGACAGGGCGATCTTTTACAAAGTAACCAAGCCTTTCAAACTGAAACCTTTCTTCGGGATTTGCCTGTACAAGGCAGGCTTCTCCATATGCTTTGGAAATAACTTCCAAAGAAGCCGGATTTAACTTATCCAGGAATGTTTCAGGGCTACCGTCAGCCTTTATTGTATTTTCCATGGGTTTTTCTGTGTTAAATAGATAATCGTAAATACGGACTTCTATGGGGATTGCATCAGCAGCATTAAGCCAGTGAATGGTTCCCTTAACCTTTTTACTTTCCATGGATGCACTGCTACCGGCATTTCCGCCTTTGGTTTCCGGGTCGTAACTGCATCGAACGGCAATGACATTTCCTTCTGAATCCTTATCGCAGCCGGTACAGCGTACAATATATCCATAGCGCAGCCGTACCGAATTGCCGGGAAAAAGACGAAAATATTTGGGGGGAGGGTTTTCTTCAAAATCATCCTGTTCTATCCACAGTTCTTTTCCAAAATGGATAATCCTTGTTCCGGCATTTGGATCTTCGGGGTTGTTTACCGCTTCCAGTTCTTCGGTTTTGTTTTCCGGCCAGTTTTCTACAATAAGCTTTAGGGGATTAAGCACAGCCATTACCCGGCGGCTTGTTTTGTTTAAGTCTTCCCGCAGACAATATTCCAAAAATGCCATGTCTACAGTGCTGTCGGTTTTAGCTATGCCGATTTGGGAAACAAAGCTGCGCAGGGCCGCAGGGGTATAGCCCCGGCGGCGCAGTCCTGCCAGGGTGGGCATACGGGGATCGTCCCAGCCAGAAACATACTTATCCTGTACAAGCTGCAGTAAATAACGTTTTGAAAGGACTGTATGGCTTAGATTTAACCGGGCAAATTCTATCTGCCGGGATGGAAAAACTTCTGCTTCGCGTATAAACCAATCGTATAAGGGCCGGTGAATTTCATATTCAAGTGAACACAGTGAATGGGTAATTCCTTCCTTTGCATCGGAAAGTGGATGCTGAAAATCATACATGGGGTAAATGCACCAGCTGTTTCCTGTCCGGTAATGGGCTGTCCGGCGTATTCTATACATTACCGGATCACGCATAATAAGATTGGGATGGGCCATGTCGATTTTTGCCCGCAGTGTCTTTTCGCCGTCGGCAAACTTTCCTTCCCGCATTGCAGCAAATAATTCCAGGTTTTCTTCTATACTTCGTTCCCGCCAGGGGCTGTTTCGCCCCGGGGGTGTATTGGTAATTTTACCGTCGGCAGAAATATTTTTAACAGAAGTCCCGCGATATTCGCTTATTTCTTCTTCGCAAAGATCATCTACATAGGCATTGCCTTTTTTAATGATTTTTACTGCCAATTCATACAAAAACTCATAATAGTCCGATGCATAGTATTCCCGGCCTTCCCAGTCAAAGCCAAGCCAGCTTATGTCTCTTTTAATTGCCTCTACATAGGATATATCTTCTTTTTCGGGGTTTGTATCGTCAAAACGGAGGTTGCATTTGCCGTTAAAACGTTCTGCCATGATAAAATCCACCATCATTGCTTTACAGTGGCCTATATGGAGCCAGCCATTAGGCTCCGGGGGAAAACGGGTATGAACATAGCTAAACCTGCCCGATTTTAGGTCTTCTTTAATAAACTCACTAATAAAATCAGTTGCAATGTCAGCGCTATTTTCTTTCATTGTGAAGTCCTATATTTTAAGCTTAGAAATCGGTTAAGTAGCAAAGTCCAAGAAATAACAGCGCTCTAAGTGTTTCAGTTTCTTTTTGTCCAGTGGAAAGAAAATGTTCCAGCTGATCGCTATACCACCAGAAAAGCCCCAGTTGATCATCAATACGAATCACATAATCCAAAAAATCGTCTTTTATGCTTTGAGAGCCAAAGAGAAGCCAGGCAATTTCTTCCAGAATGGTACGGAATTCCTTTAAGGCTTTGGCATAATCTTCCTGTTTTACAAGGTCGATAAAATCGGGAATTAGGTCCAGCAGTGTTTCTTTTCGGTTTTCGTCGACCTTTTCGACCCAGGTTTTTTGTATTAACAGTTCCAGATTGTTCCTGAACGAATGAAGAAACCGATCCAATTGTTCCTGGTTTTTCCAGTCTAAATCAAGCTTACGGAAATATGTCCCAACTCCCAGTTTATCGGCAAAGGCCAGGTAATCGCACCCGTCTAAAAAAAGAGTTTCGGCAAGCTTCCGGTATTCTTTTGGAAGAGCCTTGTATGAATAAGCCGAGCGATTGGACATACTTAACCATTGTCAAAAAATGCCGTCTGTGTCAATCCGTTCAAATAGTACTGGACCCCTTTTTTTACCGATTCAAAGGCAATAGCTTCCATATCGATTTCTTCGGGCCGGATAAAGCAAAGAGCGGTCGCTTCGGAAGCTTCCAGCTTTATGTCTTTTTCGCTTAAATCCGGGGCATTAAGATAAAAGAAAAGATCGCAGGTATTGTACATTATATTTTTATACGGATATTTATTAGGAAACGATGCAAAAAATTCAAATTTATGGGGGCTGTCCTTATTTTCCAGCGGGTCAAAGCCCAATTCTTCCATTAGCTCCCGGCGCAGCCCCTCCAAGGCACCTTCACCCGGATCAATAAAACCGCCGGGCAGGTCAAGTTTTCCCCTGCCGGGATCCCGCTTTCTGACAAGGAAAAGAATCCCTTTATTGGTTTGTATAATGCAGGCTGTAGCAGCAGCTGTATTATGGTAATAAGTAAAACCGCAGTCCGGACAGACAAATATCCGCTCTTCTTTAAAGGAAATTTTATTGGAAGCACAGTCCGGACAATAATTAAACATAAACATTCCCCCAGGTTTTTTGTAAGCGTTCCAGCTTGTTGATTATAACTTCCATGATGAATAAAATATAGCTATGATATGCGAATGCAACTTGACAGTCCGTACCTATGAGTGCGACAGCTACGGTCATGTAAATAATGCAAACTATCTTCACTATCTGGAATTTGCCCGCTATGAATACTTAAGAGACATAGGCTACGATTATCCGGCAGCAGTTAAGGCAGGTTATGGCATGTTTATAGCCCGTATAGAAATTGACTATAAAAGGCCTGCCACAGTGGATGATGTTTTAACGATAAAATCCTGGCCTATAAAAAAAGGAGCGGTAAGCGGGATCCTTGCCCAGGAAATAAAGCGGGGAGAAGACCTTATCGTAGAAGCAAAAGTTACCTGGGCTTTTGTAGACAGCCAGGGAAAGCCGGTAAAACCCCCGGCGGAATATGATTTACCAGCATAGGCTTATTTAGGATCTGGATAGTTCATCTGCTCTGTTTCTTGCGGCCTGCAAAATAGCAGCAGCTTGTCTTTCTGCTTCCTGTTCCAATCTAAGGGCATTGGCTTCGCCCTCACTGCGAAGTCTGCCTGCTGCTGTACTTGCCAGCCGCTGTTCTATTGCTGACTTCGATTCAGCTTCTCTTTCAACTCTGTCGGCAGCAGAGTTTGCTTCGGCACGTACCCTGTCTGCGGCCTGCTTAGCCGTAGCAATAACATTTTCGGCCTGCCGTTCAGCTTCTGCCATAATAGCTGCAACCTGTCTGGAGATCTCTTCTCTAGCTTGTTCTCTTGCTGCATCAAAGCTTTCTGTAAGCTGCTCCCTTGCAGCATCAACAACCGTCCCTGCCATATCAGCAACATCCAGGCGTATATTGGGGTTTTTAGCCGTACCTCCTACCAGTCCTACCACACGGAAATCTCTGACACCAGAACCGCCCGGTATTCTGTTTAATAGATCAGTTGCAGCATTACCGACAGTCGATACAGGCACTGCTGTATTTACCCGGTAATTCAAAGACATATCAAGACCCTGCTCACCGGAAAGTTCCAGGCGGGCCTGTGATATATTCATATGTATAGGCTCAACTATCAAGCGTCCATCCCTAATTTCGTAGCCTATATTTAGATTTCCCGGAGCTGGGTTGCGCCACGATTCATTTTTTAACAGATCAGCCATTGCACCAAAAAGTTCGGAGTTTTGTATTGTCAGGTTTTGTGTTTGCAGCCGGCCTCTGGAAGCAATGGTGTTTAGTACCGGACTAAGATCTTCGCCAAGAACACTGTACAGAGTTAGATTTGCCGACACATTTCCGGAATAATTCTGGGGATTGGGGAATATATTTTCCAGAATAGAAAATGACGAAAGGGTAGATGAAATATCAAATTGCCTGATATCCATGCCAAAATCAATAGAAGGAATATTGATATTCTGGGTATTGTAATGTCCATTAAGCACCATACTTCCATCTAGCAGGTTCATGGCAAGGTTTTGCATCTCCACAATTCCATCTTTTACCAGTAAGCTTCCATTGGTGTTGGTAATGGAAAGCTTGTCAAATAGAATTCTGCCAATGTTGGCATTAATGGCAAAGTCGATATTTTTTGGGACTTCAATAACAGAAAGCGCCGTTGTACCTTCTGGCGTATGCTGTGTTTCTTGTTTTTCACCGGTCATTAATTCATTAAGGTCGATATTATTGGATTGGAGGTTAAGATTCCCGCGAACTGTGCCTCTGTTAAAAATAAATGGAATAAAGTTTTCCAGTGCACCTCTCATGGAAAGATCGGTTTGTCCTATAGCTGCGTCAAAACTAACCAGGTCTACTCTTCTTGGTGTAAAATTAAGCTGCGTACTTGCAATTTTAACCGGCTGAGGAAGATCGGGACTTGTAAAATCAAAGCCGCTGAGCCTAAGCATACCTTCGGCATAAAAGTCTTCGTACCGTTCATTTTCAAGGGTGGACATATATCCCCTAAGCGCAAGATTGCATTCCAGTAAGCCCCTTAGTGTAATGTCTTCCATCGGAACAATATCAGAGATGGAACTTAGCTCTATAATACCGGCTAGTCTTGCTGCTACTTCCATATCGCTTTCGGGAGTTTTAACATGAAGCTCTGCATTAAAAGGATTGCCGGCCAATACAAAATCAAGAGTGTCAATGTCCAGTGTTGTACGATCAAATACTTCACCGTCGTAAAAGGCTTTGGCTGCAATATTAATATTATCTACCGATTTGGGCAGCTCAGGGTATTTAAACATGGCGTTTTCTACCGTTAGATTAATGTGGGCGCTGGGCATTTGTGTGTCATTGAATGTACCGTTTATTCCGCCGTTAAGCTCAAGGCTTCCTGTTGTTGTTACATCTTCAAAGTCCTGCATATACACAGCAGGAATAAGGGATAACAAGCTCTTAAAATCCGTTCTTTCTGAGGCAAAAGAAAGATCTATATTGATATCATTAGCGGGCATCCCGATCATTCCGGCAAATTTCAAAACAATTTCATTTAAGTTAAACTGGTTGTCTTTTAGAGTAAATTCCATATTCTTCATGTCCGCTGCTATTTCAGAAACAAGACCGGCATGAGCATTGTTTAACAAGCGAATTCCGTCCATCCAGAAATTGATCTCTGCAATATCCAATTTCATGTCCAGGTCGGCAAAGTCCTGAGACATATCGCCCCGAAGGAAAAAATTAATGCCGTCTACCGCCGCTTCCATATTATTCATTTCGTCGCGATAAACAATGCTGGCATTTCGTATCTCGAATCTATTTAAGGCTATATTAAATGGCAGCTCCGATGGTTCTTCTTCCGGAGCTATTATGGCAGGATCTTCGGGTTTTTCGCTGGGTTTCATAATATCCCAGTTTACACGGCCGTCTTCCAATATGCGGGCATAAATCTCTGCCTGGTCAAGCAGCAGCGATTTTATCTGTATATTTTTCATTCTGATAACACTTAAAAGATCAACAGTCATACTAAAGCTTTTAAACGCTACTAATGTATCTCCTTCAAAATCACCTGTGCCGTTTATTGATAGATCTTCCAAAGCTATATAGGCATTGGGAAAATTACGAATAAATGACAGTTTAAGATCGGAAAATTCTACTTCTGCCGTTAGCATATTGTTCAGCTCATTTTTGGCAAGCTCAAGGATTTTTCCTTTGAACAGGATTGGGGTAAGCAATAACAATATAAAGATCGTTACAACAGAAATCCCGGAGATAATAAGGATTTTTTTTAAATGTTTCATTGGAGTACTCCTTGCTTATAGTATAGTATTAATAGGATTCATATTCAAAAGCAGTTACCGCAAAAACCCCTCTATTTGTCCCAGCAGCTCTTCATAGCTGTCTACACAGGGGATATCCGGATATTCTTCCCGTATGGCCTGGGGCGCCCGGAACAGGCATCCTGCTTTTGCCTCCCGTATCATGTCAAGATCGTTAAAGGAGTCCCCGGCGGCAAAGATTTCCAGATTAAGCGAAGCAAGCGCCCGTACTGCATTCTGCTTGCCGTTTTTTTGCCTAAGCTTATACCCGGTGATGGCGCCATCAGATGAACAAATAAGGCTGTTACAGAGCAGGGTAGGCTTATTAAGTTTTTTTATTAAGGGCCCGGCAAATTCTTCGTAGGTATCGGAAAGGATAATAAGCTGTGTACGTTCACGGATTTTTTCGATAAATTCAAGCGCTCCGGGCAGTACATCCATGTTTCCGATAACTTTTTGAATATCAGGGAGTTTTAAGTTATGTTTTTTTAATAGCTCAATCCTAAAACGCATCAGCTTGTCATAGTCCGGTTCGTCCCTGGTGGTACGCCGCAATTCAGGAATTCCTGTTGCTTCGGAAAAGGCAATCCATATTTCGGGAATTAATACTCCTTCAAGGTCCAGGCATACTAGGTGCAAGATAACTCCTGGAATACTATAGCACAATACCAATATAGTGTAAACTTTTACATACATGTTTGAAATGCAGATATTTCTTTTATGTCTGATACTTGTTGGCTTCCTTAGTGCCAAAGCCGGTCTTGTAGATGAAAAGGCACGATCTGCCCTTACAGACCTAATACTCAGCGTTTTCCTGCCCTGTAATATTCTTGCCTCCTTTTTTGGAACCAGCCGTTCCCAGCTTCCCTCTATGGGAATCATGCTGATCATTTCGCTGGGGGTCATGACAATAAGCATTGTTCTTGCCCATATCTTTTTTTATAAGACTGCTGCGGAACAAAAAAAAGTGTTACTGTATGCCACGTTAATACCCAATGCAAGTCTCCTAGGGAATCCCTTAATCGAAAGTATTTATGGAACCGCTGCTTTGCCCTATGTTGCAGCCTATCTGGTACCGCTTAGAATAGCGCTGTGGAGCCTGGGAATAGCGATTTTTACTGTCGGAAAAACCAGCTTAAGAAAAATAATTTTTCATCCCTGCCTGGTTGCCAGCTATCTTGGCATTCTTGTAATGATAACTGAATTTAATCCTCCACCTTTACTATCCCGCATTGTTGTAAGCCTGGGAAATTGTACTACGCCACTTTCCATGATGGTAGTAGGAGCAATCCTTGGACTGGTTAAGGCTAAAAAAATGTTCACCCCTCTTACTGTTTATTTTTCTTTTATTCGCCTTATTTTTATTCCCCTTTTGGTTATGGGAATACTTATGTTATTTCGCCCCGATCCCATAATAACCAACATTTCGGTTGTCTTAAACGGAACCCCTGCCGGAATAACGACAGTTATACTGGCCGATAAATATGGCTCTGACAAGGAACTTGCCTCCAAAATAGTCTGTGTGACCATATTGCTGTCCATGGTGACAATTCCGGCTTTAGTGTGGATATTGGGATAAATTTTCTCCAAATTTCCATTTCAATACAAGCAAAACCATAGATCTGACCCATATAGTACAGTTATAAACCATGTTATAATATTAGGAGAAGAAACTATGGGAACAGTATATGTAGAAATCACTTTGAAAAATGCTCGTGATGTGGGTAATCAGGCAGAAGGGTTGATTAAGGCGCCGGATATCCACGAAACAACGGTACAGGCTATTGTAGATACCGGAGCAATGTCTTTGGTAATCAACGAAGAAACCCGGCAAAAGCTGGGCTTGAACATTCAAAGCGAAAAACCCGCCCGTCTGGCAAATGGTCAGCGGGTTGCCTGTAAAATTACAGAACCTGTAGAGGTACATTGGAAAGACCGCCAAACAGCATGCCAGGCACTGGTTATACCAGGCGCAACAACCATACTTCTGGGGGCCATTCCTCTTGAAGGAATGGATCTAATGGTAAATCCTGTGTCCAGGGAACTGGTAGGGGCTCATGGCGATGAGGTTGAGTATTTGGTGCTGGGCTTATTGCTGTAATAGTTAGGCATCCCCCGTATTGAGTATGACTAACTCATTGCGCTACAATTAACCCATGCTGGATTATCGATTTATTGTTGACAACATCGAAGCAGTAAAGCAAAACATAAGCGATCGCTATTTAAAGGCCGATGCCGATGCGGTGGTAAGGCTTTTTGGCAAGCGTACCGAGCTGGTTACTGCCTTACAAAGTCTACAGCAAAAACGCAATGCCAATGCTGCTGCCGGCAAGACTAAACTGGAGGCAGAGGAGCGGCAGGCATTAATAGAAGAAGGCAAAAAACTTAAAGATCAGATTGCTGCTGCCGAACTGGAGCTTTCAAAGACAGAGGCCGAACTTGAAGCAGAGGCCAGAAAAATTCCCAATATGGCCCATCCCGATGCGCCCCGCGGCAGGGAAGAAAATGATAACCTGCAAGTAAAGCAGGTGGGGGAGCCGCGCAGCTTTGATTTTGAATATTCCGATCATGTTAAGCTTGGGCAGGATTTGGATATTATCGACTTTGATTCGGCTACCAAGGTTTCGGGAACAAAGTTTTATTATTTAAAAAACGAGGGAGTATTTCTGGAGCTAGGTCTTATTAGATATGCCCTGGATATATTACATAAAAACGGATATATCCCCTTTATTACTCCGGATATTGCACGGGAAGAAATCCTCGATGGCATAGGCTTTAATCCCCGCGGCGAAGAATCCAATGTATATACTCTGGAAGGGGAGAATACCTGCCTTGTCGGAACAGCAGAAATTACTCTGGGCGGCTATTATTCCAATATGGTTTTGGCAAGGGAAGAATTGCCCCTGCGCATGGCTGGTCTTTCCCATTGTTTCCGCCGTGAAGCCGGAGCTGCAGGCCAATTCAGCAAGGGCCTGTACCGGGTGCATCAATTTACAAAACTGGAAATGTTTGTATACTGTCTGCCCGAAGAATCGGAGACCTTTCACGAAGAGCTCCGTTCACTGGAAGAAACGATTTTTTCAGGGCTGGAAATACCGTACCGTATCGTAGATACCTGTACCGGAGATCTGGGCGCTCCAGCCTGGCGCAAGTGGGATCTGGAAGCATGGATGCCCGGAAGGGCAGGACCGGCTTCAAACGACAACGGGAGCTGGGGGGAAATAACCTCAACATCCAACTGTACCGATTATCAGGCCCGCCGCCTTAATATAAAATACAAGGACAATGACGGGAAAAATAAGTTTGTCCACATGCTCAACGGAACAGCAATTGCCGTTTCAAGGGCAATCATTGCCATTTTAGAAAATTTCCAGCAGGCGGATGGAACGGTAAAAATCCCCAAAGCCCTGGTTCCTTACTGCGGCTTTGAAGTCATTCGAAAGAAGATATAAAGAAAGGAGTGATCATGAAAAGAACAGTCAAAAAAGATGCTTATTCGGTTTTACTGGCAGCAGTTCTTATTTTTCCGGTAATTGCAGTTTTAAGCTGTGCATCTCTGGATGGCGCCGTTACTGAACCATCTGTTTCTTTTGAAAATGTATCCATTACAGGAATTAATCTTAACAGTGTCAACCTAAATGCCCGGATTAAAATACAAAATGATAATTCCTTTGCCATACCATTTCCCGAGATCAACTGGAATTTTCTTGTCAGCGATTCTTCTTTTCTTACCGGTGTAATAAGAAACAATACCAGGATAAGTGCCCGCGGTTCTTCCATGGTGGATCTGCCCATTTCAGTATCTTACGAAGGGCTTTTTAATACATTTGCAGTTCTCCTTAACAGCGACCAGGCGCCTTACCGCATTGATCTTGCTGTTCGTTTTTCCATCCCAATGCTCGAAAACAGAACTTTTAATATTTCGCATAGCGGCAATATTCCCCTGCTTAGAATGCCTGCCATTTCATTCAGTGGAGTACGCTTTAATACAGTTAGTCTTACCCGGGTTGAATTTAATTTAACCTGGCGAATGGATAACAGAAATTCCTTTCCCATTAATCTGGAAAAACTTGATTATAATTTTTCGGTAAACCATGTTCCATGGTCTACAGGATCGGCAGAACATATTTTTCTTCCTGCGCGGCGTGTTTCAGATATTCCAGTAACAGTTAATATCAATTCGCTGTCCATGATTCAGGAAATTGCTGCATTGGCTGCTTTGGGAAGATCGGTAAATTATACCTGCACCGGAGGAATGTCTATCAGCCCTCAATTGGAAGGCTTTGGAAACATTGCGGCGATCAATCTTCCCTTTAACTACAGCGGAACTACCAATTTACGGCCTTAGCCTACTTTAAATACAGATCCCTTGGCGTATACTTTGTGTGTAAGAGCTCGTGAGCCTTGTGACCAGCCGGTTCCCCAAGGAATTCCTTGTATACCTGATTGATAAAGGGATTGTGGTGGGAACAGCGGTACTGTGACTGCTTGTCGTCGGTATAAATACCCTCGGTTCGCTGCTTACGCACTTCGTCGGTACAGCCATAGGGCTGTCCGCCGCCACCTACGCAGCCGCCCCGGCAGGCCATTACTTCCATAAAATGGTAGGGCATCTCTGCTCCGGCTTCCTTTGCAGCACGTATCTTGTCCAGCACTGCAGCAATATTCCCCATCTGGTGGGCTACGGCGATGCGTATTTTTGTTCCATTTTGGAAATCTACTTCTGCTTCCTTAACGCCGTCCATACCCCGCACCGGCAAAAAGTTTACATCGCCCAGTTCTTTTTTGGTTACCAAAAAATATGCAGTCCGTACAGCAGCTTCCATAACGCCGCCGGTAACGCCGAATAGCGTTCCTGCTCCGGTATAGGGGCCAAGGGGACTGTCAGCTTCTTCCTCGTTTAGGGCCATAATGTCAATGCCGGACTGCTTAATCATGCGGGCAAGTTCACGGGTAGTAATGGCAATATCAACATCGTAGCCTGCTTTGGCGCTCTTCATGTCATCATTGCGCTTTGTTTCCCATTTTTTGGCAGTACAGGGCATAACCGATGCAGAATATACTTTTGCCGGATCAACCCCTGCTTTACCGGCCCAATAAGCCTTGATCATTGCTCCCATCATCTGCTGGGGACTTTTTGCTGTAGAGAAATGAGGGATTAGGTCTGAATAGTATTTTTCCAGATAATCTACCCAGGCAGGGCAGCAGCTTGTAATAAGAGGAATGGTCCCGCCCTTTTCTGTTAGGCGTTTTACCAGCTCTGTTCCTTCTTCCATGACCGTAAGGTCTGCAGAAAAGTTTGTATCAAATACTGTTTTAAAGCCCAGCCTGCGTAAAGCGGCATAAATCTTTTTGGTAGTAATGGTACCGGGCGCCTGGCCGAACTCTTCGGCAAGGGCAACACGAACTGCCGGAGCTATCTGCACTACGGTATGTTTGTCTTTATCGTGCAGGGCTGCCCAGAGTTCTGCTGTATCATCGCGTTCATAGATTGCTCCAACCGGACAGTGGGCCGAACATTGTCCGCATTTAATACAGGGACTATCTCCCAGCGGAGTGCCGGCGGCGCTGGCAATTTTTCCTTTAATGCCGCGGCCAAGAAATTCCAGGGCCCATACATTCTGTACATCCTGGCAGACTTTTACACAGCGGCCGCAGCGTACACATTTTTCCGGATTAAGCGTTATTGACGGATTGGAATCGTCAATGGGAAGACCATACAGGACTTTCCGGAAAGGACTTTCCCTAAGGCCGAATTCGGCAGCCAAATCCTGCAGCTCACAGCTCATGTTTCTGGGACACTGGAGACAGTCATTGGGATGATTGGAAAGGATCAATTCCAGTACAGTACGCCTGGTATCAATAATTTCTGCATCATGGGTAATAATTTCTTTTCCCTCAAGGCTTCCGTCTATGGGCGTGGTACAGGCCCGTAAAAGTCTGGGAGACCCTGCAATACGTACTATGCAGATCCCGCAGGATGCCCATGGGGGAAGATTAGGGTTATAACAAAGAACGGGAATATTTACATTCACCTTTTTTGCAGCTTGATAAATTGTTGTCCCTTCTTCTGCCTGGATCGAAATGCCGTTTATCTTAAGATTTATCATGTTCTTTGTCTCCTTTAACCTTTTAGTACCGCATTGAACTTACAAGCAGCAAAGCATTCATTGCATTTTAGACAGGCTTCCTGATCAATAATATAAGGAGGCTTTTTCTTGTCCGGGTACTTTGCCGCATCTTCGGCAGTAATACAGCTGGCAGGACATTTTTTTGCACAAAGGCTGCAGCCTATACATTTTTCCGGATCGATAGAATATCGCAGAAGGTTCTTACACTTGCCTGCGCGGCATTTTTTGTCGTGGATATGTTCAAGATACTCTTCCCGGAAGTTTTTTATGGTTGACATTGCTGGATTTGCAGCAGTACAGCCGAGCATACAAAGAGAAGCTTTGGTTACAGCATTACAGATTTCTTCCAGTTTATCCAAATCTTCTTCTTTGCCATTGCCCTGGGTTATTTTATCCAGAATATTGAGGATTTGCGTAGTGCCGATACGGCAGGGCGAACACTTTCCGCAGCTTTCCTCTACACAAAATTCCATGTAAAAACGCGACACATCTACTACACAGTCATCTTCGTCCATAACGATCATGCCGCCCGATCCCATCATGGAACCATTTGCCGTTAAGGTTTCAAAGTCGATATGAAGGTCAAGGGATTTTTCGGTAAGAATACCGCCGGAAGGCCCGCCGGTCTGGACACCTTTGAACTTCTTCCCGCCCATGATACCGCCGCCTATATCGAAAACAATATCGCGTAAACTTGTTCCCATGGGAACTTCAACCAGACCGGAATTTTTAACTTTACCGGTAAGGGCAAATACCTTGGTTCCTTTTGATTTTTCCGTACCAAGCTGTGCATGCCAGTCGCCGCCCCTGGCAGTAATAACAGGAATTGTACCAAGGGTTTCGACATTATTAATAACAGTAGGCTGGCCCCACAGTCCCTTATTGGCAGGGAAGGGCGGTTTGGGAACCGGCATTCCCCGGTTTCCTTCTACCGATTTTATCAACGCTGTTTCTTCACCGCAGACAAAAGCTCCTGCGCCCAGGCGTATTTCAATTTCAAAGTTAAAGCCCGATCCCAGAATATTGTTTCCCAAAAGGCCGTATTCCTGAGCCTGCTTAAGCGCTATTCTTAAACGTTCAATCGCCAATGGATATTCGGCCCGGATATACACAAAACCCTTGTTTGCTCCTATCGCCTTACCGGCTGTGATCATCCCTTCAATAACCGAGTGGGGATCGCCTTCAACTATCGATCTGTCCATATAAGCGCCAGGATCGCCTTCGTCGGCATTGCAGATTACATACTTTGTATCGCCTTTTGCCTTACGGCAGAAATCCCATTTTAGCCAGGTGGGAAAACCAGCGCCGCCCCGGCCTCTAAGACCCGATACTTTCATTTCTTCGATAAGCCGTTCGGGTGTCCATTCAAACAGAACTTTTTCCAGACCGCTGTAGCCTTCACGGGCAATATATTCTTCGATATTTTCCGGATCGATTACACCGCAGTTTCGCAGTACTATCCTGACCTGTTTTTGGTAAAACTGGATATCTCCGTGTGCAGTACTGGCCTGTTCTTCATGGGGTTCTTTAAAGAGAAGGCGCTTAACTTCCCGTCCCTTAACTATTTGTTCTGCAATAATCTCTTTTGCATCTTCGGGTTTTACACCTACATAAAAAGATTCTTCGGGAAGTACTTTAACGACAGGTCCTTGAGCACAAAACCCAAAACAACCGGTCTGTACAATCTGGACTTTATCAGCGACATTAAATGCTGCCGCTTCCTTACACAGTTCTTCGAATATTTCCTTGCTTTTAATTGCTTCACAGGCAGTGCCGCAGCAGACAAGGATAAAATGATTATATGCCATATTTTGCTCCTACCCTAAAATGTCCGCTGCCGGTT
>Ga0099364_10005001_pt1 | contig 19843 bp, 18 predicted proteins | sample TergutTh196P3_FD_73070 | JGI IMG/M metagenome (GOLD analysis project Ga0099364, IMG submission 73070) | Microcerotermes parvus P3 segment gut microbial communities from Pointe-Noire, Republic of the Congo - Th196 P3 | ecosystem: Host-associated > Arthropoda: Insects > Digestive system > Gut ... | reverse complement strand
CTAATTATACCACAATCCCTTTCAATTTTTCAAGTCGGAAGTGATACCGCTTCATGAATGGCGTGTATAAGGGTTAACCACCTTTATGCGCGCGTTTTTATTTGGGCCTTTGCGTTTGCGGCGGGGCTGTTTCGCGCGGCCCCCGCCGGACGATCAAAAGGAGGAAAACCCATGCCGGATTATGAAAAAATGTATTTTATGCTGACGTCGGAGATTGCCGACGCAATTGAGGCTTTAGATAAAACCTCCCGGGAGCTGAAGATTACCCAGATAGGGGCGGAGGAATTATACATCGCCTGTGAGGAGGAACAACCTACATAGCGGCATGCCTGCTTGTGATTGCGTTCCACGTGATGGGGCCGATGATCCCGTCTGCCGTGAGGCCGAACATCCGCTGGAACGCAATGACGGCGCCCTGCGTCTGGGGTCCGAAAATGCCGTCGACCGCGATGAACGGAAGGCTCGGGTATGCTCTGCGCAAATCCGAGAGATATTGCTGCATCAGGCGCACATGATTGTTGCGTGAGCCAACCCGCAGCAATGTGCCCGGAAACGGTGGGTGCGTCGGCGGCGTGGGCGGAGACGGAGGCGACGGCGGAATCGGAACGTTGCGGTCAATCCCATGGTAAAGAGCATACAGCTTGTTCCATGTGGCGGGTCCGACAACGCCGTCCGGATGCAGGCCGAAAGCCCGCTGAAACGCCATCACCGCGTTTTTAAGTCCCGAACCGAACACTCCGTCTTGAATGACCGCCGGGACATCCTCGTAATATTGTGCGATAATATTTAATATAAATTGCAGCTCAAGAACATGCTCTCCCCTTGAGCCCTCCGACAAAACAACCCTCGGCGGGCTGTCCCCGACCGAGTTTCTGATGCCCTCGCTGTTGAGCTCGGCAAGCCGCGTGATGCCTACGAAAATCTGGGTGATTCTGTTCCATGTCGCGCGCCCGACGACTCCGTCCTGGGTCAGGTTAAACGTGCGCTGGAACACCTTTACCGCTTCCTGCGTCGCCGCATCGAACACTCCGTTGGGGTTCGGGATAAGAGGAATCAACGGATAATTTACGCGTATCCTGTTCAAAAAGTTCTGGATACGGCGCACAGGCTCGCCGCTGCTGCCAATCGTCAGCGAGTATCCGGGATACGTTTCGGGTATATCGTCGATACGCTGCGCCGTTACAAGCTGCAAATCGTTCGGGTAATAAAACCTCAGTATTTCAAGCGGCGAGCGTCCTTGGTTCGCAAGGTTCACGGTCCCCCATTGCGAAAGCCCCGGGCATGTGACCGTGGTTCCGTTGCAGTACTGTGTAAAAAACGGGTTTAAGAACCCGGCGCGTCTTGCGTAGACGTTAAAGATACCGTCTACGATACGGCTGATGTTTTCAAACACCGGTCCGCCGTACCGGTAATACTGGTCGTATTGCGTCGAGTTCGTGATGTCGAAATTGTAGCCGCGGCTCCTGTACCATTCTGTAAACAGGCGGTTTAGCGCAAACGTCACGATGACATGGATGTTTGCGACAAGCGAGTTGTGCGGCCATGTCGAGTAGATTTCGCTGGACACTACATTTTTTATGTAATCGATGAATGGAATCCTTATGTTTCTCGCCGCCGCGTTTTGCGGTGTGCCGAGATGTACCGTTATGTAACGCGGAACAATTACTTCGTTTAATACGAATGGGCTGATTGGGCCGGATGCGCTTTGATCGGGAGGCCCTATCTGTCTGTTCTCCGCCGATAAAAGCAGCCCCACAGGCGGGATGTTTATGTGCTCCTCCAATTCGGCGTGTGCGGTAAAGCCCTCCTCCAGCGGATGAAGCTGCACCGGCAGGATCGTGCGCTGTGTGTCTACGATCTCAACCCCGTGTATCTGCGAGGTCACATATCCTTTTGCCCTGACAGTGACGTCGACAACCGAGTACGCCGGTTTATTCCAGTGGGGGTCGAGGGTATGCTGTACGTCCGGGGCTGTCAGCGGGAAAAAATCCGTGCTGCCGTTTTCATCTGTTACCGCCTCATAGAGGACAGTACCGTCTTCTCCCTTTATCGTCACCTGCGCGCCCGCTACCGGAAGCGCGTCGAACGCGGTCCTTGTGTTAATGGTTAAATAACCTACACCCATTTAATCACCTCATATAATTATAGTTATAAACTGCGTCAAGACAGTATATGAGGTGAAAAAAGGATTGGTGATAGATAGCTAGTGCTCCTCAAGCAGCATTTCGGCCGCGTGAGCCGCGGCTTTTGCTCCCGCTGACGGCATCGCCGGAAGAAGCGAGCGCAGCCTTGCGAAAAACTCCTTATCCATGTCTCCAATCGAAAACGGGATATGGTAGTCGTTTGACATCACAGTGAACGCCATTCCGCGCGGAGTAAGCGAGGTGATTTCAAAAAATGAGCCGAAATTCCCGGGCATATATTTGTCAAAGCTCAAATCCACCGCGATAAACCCCGCGCATAACAGCAGCAGTATCAACGTCACGGCAAAAGAGCCTAAGATCATCCTTTTCTTTTCGTTCAATTTTAAAATATTCCTTTCGCGTTAAGCTTCCTTGATGTTCTCCCATATCAATTCGGACAAAGCCTCCGCCACGAGCCTCGCGGAGTATACGGCCTCGTCAAGTGTGTTTGCGTTCGAGCCGAATTCCAAAAGCAGCGAGCCCGTCGTCAAATCCATGTTGTACTTGCGGTGGCACAGGTAAACCGGACGCATAAGCCCGGGATGCATCGACAGCGCCTTATCGCCGAGGGCCGCCGCGAAACGCAGGTTTTCACGCCAATTCGGCATATCCATGCTGCCGTTGTCGCAGCCGGAAACGATCATCACCTGCGCCGCCTTTTTGCCGCCGATCTCTGCTATCGGCTTTACAAGCACCTGTTCGTCCCGTTCCATCGCGTCGCGGTGAAGATCAAGCACGACCTTTATCGATGGGTACTCCTCAAGGTGCCTGCGAATCGTTTCGGCGCTCCTCTCGTATGAGCCGTTGTATGACGGGTAGTCATGCTGCGTCGTGTCGTGAAGCACGCCGATTCCGTTATTTTCAAGGGTCTCCTGAATGGCGCTGCCGACCGCCACAATATTAAGGTTATTGTCTGTACTGCGCCATTTGTTGCGGGTATCGTATACGTCGCTGTCAAAGCGCTCAAAGCTTTCCGTCGCGTGCGTGTGGATAATCAACACCTGCGGCTCCATGATGTCCTCAAACCTCAAGGCAAAGCCGGTTTCTAATATCTCGGCGACGTCGCTGTCTTCGTTCTTAGTGTCGTTTTTGATAAATCCCGCGCCGAACCGTATAAGATTACTGCCATTATGCCCCGAAAAATCCTCGCTTATGATGCTCGCCCTGTATTTTTCGGGGATGCGCGGCAGCCGCGCGGACGCCCCTCCGTTGAGGGCTATGCCATAATCCTCGTCCGAAAGGAGCGGCGCTCCTTTCGGCAGCTCCGCTTCGCCGTATGGAAACGGACGGCTTTCAAAAGCCCCGCCGGATTCCTCGTCAGGCGGATAAAGCTCGGATGCAAACCGCTCCTCAAGAAGCAGGAAGCCGCCGTCCGGCATGATGAGCGCCGCCGAAAAAACAGCGGCCCGCTCCCCTATCGGAATAAGGCTGCCGGAGTTTAAATTTATAAGGCCAATCACCGACGCCGTCAGCAGAAAAAATGCAAACGGCACGGCAAACGGCGTCTTAACCTTCATTTCTTTCAATCGCATCACTTGCCTTGTCTTTTGGATAAACAGGCTCTTATGCCCATTATATTCAAGACATGCGTGAAATAGTAGAGCGATTCTTTAACTCACAAGATAGCCGATTTCTTCGAGCGTCATGCCGGGCTGCAACGCTTTGTTCACCGCAAGCGACAGGGTTTTGCACGCGTGACCGATCAATACGTCGATTTCGCGGGGCGTAATCATCATAGCGTTGCCCTCCGGCTCAAACAAGCCGCGGAAATCCTCGCCGCCGCCCTTTAGCAAATCCCCGGCAAGCGTCGCCGCGTCCACAACGGTGGGGATTCCGATGGAAACCACGGGAACGCCCAAGGTTTCACGCGACAGCTCCTTGCGCGAGTTCATAACGCCGGAGCCGGGAGAAATGCCGCTTGTCGCTATCTGCACGGTGTTGCCGAGGCGCGACGCGCTCCTTGCCGCAAGCGCGTCGATCACGATAACCGCGGACGGCGCTATGTCGTCGACAAGGCTCCGTATGATTTCAGACGTCTCGATGCCTGTCTGACCGAGTACGCCGGGTGCGATTGCCGCCGCCGCGCGAAGGTCCGGAAGCCCGCTTTCGGCGGCGAGCTCGCCGCTGATATGCCGCGTCGCGAGCACCTGTCTTACCGTTCTCGGGCCCACGGCGTCGGGCGTGATGTCGTTGTTGCCGAGCCCCACCACAAGAACAAGGCCGTCCTTAGGCAGCATGGCGCGAATTTCATCGGCGATGGCGCAGATGCGCTCCTCCGAGATTTCGTGCTGGCTGTAAAACGCCGGAACAGTAATCGTGATGTAATCCCCCGGCGGTTTGCCGATAATTCCGGCGGCCTCGTCGCTTACAATCTTCACGCGGTTGATTGTAAGATCGCAGATTGTTTCATCCTTTTGTATCACGCCTTTGTCAAGCTCGGTCAAATGCGCTTCAGTGGCCTCGAGCGCAAGGTCTGTCCTGAAAGCCATGCAATAATCACCTCTTATGACATATTTTCCCCGAAAAAGCGAAGAATATCACAAAACTACTTGCAATCTCAAATAAATAGTGGTATGATATTTTGAAGACTGCGAAAGATTAAATATACCCGGGAGGTGAAAATTTAAGATGCCCAACATAAAATCCGCAAAGAAAAGGGTAAAGGTAATCGCCGCGAAGACGCTGCAGAACAAGGCTGTCCGCTCCGATCTTCGGACCGCCATAAAAAAAGCCGAGCTTGCCCTTGTAAACGGCGCCGAGGATAAATCCGACGTTGTTAGAGCCGCAATCAAAAAGATCGACCGCGCCGCCGCTAAGGGGATTCTTCACAAGAACTGCGCCTCGAGGAAAAAGTCCGGGTTGCAGCTCAAGCTGAACCGCGCGTGAAAAATCTGACAATGATGCAGTCCTGCTCGATAAAAGGGCTGCTTTTGTTTTAAGGGAGGATTTACGGTGACGATAAAAGACATAAGAAAAGATCTGAATCTTAAAAAAATCAAGGACTTAAAGCTAAACGACCAGCTTGACAGCCTAAAGCAATGCGATACAAGCATGGCGGCCGCTTTCGTTGCGGCAATCGCCGTTTTGCTGCTCGTCGCGGGGTATGTGATTCACAGGCTCGCGAAAGACCACGCATACCGCGAGAAATGGAAGGATTACAGCGATTGCGGCTGGGCGTAGATTAAAGAAACGCGGGGGAGATGTGAAGTCTCTCCGCTTTTTTATTTGGTGCATTTTAGGCGATGCTCGCAAGAAAGAATGTTTGAAGTTGTATTCCGACAAGATAAGTCAAGGTCTTTTTACAAGCAAATACTAAAAAATAAAAAATAAGACCAGAGCGTAATTGCTCCAGCCTTTTTTATTATAACTCGGGATAATTTACTTGCTATTGACCGTTCTGCGCTATGGTATTTTGATTTGCGTTGCCCATGCTTTACATACCTCCACACGCGCCCCCGGTGGGTTGTCGCCATGGTCGGGGTCTTTGTATGAATACGGGTATAGCTTGTCGCAGGACGTGTGCCGACAGCCGCCGCATTGATAGAAGCCGTTGGCGTCTATCCTTTTGCAATTGGGGTCGGCGCACTCGCCCGGTAGATTGCTGCATTCTCCGCAATGCGTATACCCCTTGTCCTGACAGCATTTCGCCACGGGACATTCGCCGTGGAACGGATTGCCGTTCGTTTCTACACAGCCACCGCAACTGTGGGATTCCTTGTATATACACCATTTACATAAAAGCCCGCAACGGGATTGAACAGTCAGAAGCTCGTCAATCATAAACTCCGCGCTTTCGTTGTCAATCCAAAGCGACGCGCGTTTCGCGGTAAACTTGATGATGCAGTAGTTCGGGTCGGTTTCACCACCGGGGAAATGATTTATGAACCAATCCAGCCAACATCGGCTCTTTGTTACTTGGTCGGTAAGGATTTCCGCTTCACCGACAAGAGTAATATTGTTACCATCAACACGGTAACAGACGCTTGCCCGTTTATCGCGGAGCAGGCGCTTTGTCTTGTTCGCACCCATACCCGTGGCAAAGTACGCCGTGAAAATGTCCTCCGGCTTGATAGTGGACACCGTAGAAACGTGCGGAAAGCCGTTTTCGTCAATGACGCCGAGATACGCCGCGTCGCAGGTCTTGATGACTTGGTTTGCCTTTGCGAAAATGTTTGAGTTCATAACTCTACCCCCTGATACCTTTTCAATAAATTTCCGCATATGAGTTTTGTCGAAGCGACGATTTCGTCCTTGCGTGTAGCGGCTTCCTCATCCGGCAAGTCGAGAATAATGTCCTCCACTTCGGGTGTGTAGCGGAACTTGCCGACTACCGCGCCGCGAAACTCACCGTCAATCAACATATAATACAGCGTATCGGGATAAGTGTGCGTATATCGCTCTTTCAGCCAATACTCGTTGGATTTAACAAGAAAATCGTTGCGGTGCATGGCGTATACCGATTTCGGCGGTTCGGCGGCATATGATTTCAGCAATTCAAAGTCCTCGCGTAAAATATAGCCGCCATCGGTTTCAATCAAAGAACAGTCTTCAACCAGCGCGGCTACCGTCGCCTTGATGTCCTTCTCCGGCAGTTTATAAAACGATTTCGCCATTTTTATGTCAAAGCATACAAGACGGTACGCGAACCGCCGCAGGAGGGTTTTCAAGGCGTCATATCATCTAATAAGCTTGTTCTTAAAGAACAACCACAGCAGCGGGTCTAAGACGCGGTGCGGCGCCACATGCTGAACCTGCCCGCCTGACGGCTCGTGTCCCAGCGACGATAGCCCGAAAAACGCGTAGCTGTTAAACTGCGACGATACCTGCTTTAGTATATCCCCGCCGCCTAAGGCCTCGAATAAGCTTTGCATCTCAAGGTTGCAGGCTTCAAAATCGTATTTCTCAAAGGCGTTTTCGCGCATTTGCCGCGAGCTTGACAAGACAAAGCTTGACGGGTCGAGCATATCCCGGATGGCGTCAAGCTTTGTAAGGCATACGGCAAACGGTATGTCTAAGTTGTTTTGCAGGCTGCGGCGGCCGCTGCTTGTCCTGAGCAGGTGGATCGTCCGCGATAAAATGGTCCCTGCCCTCGACGGCTTTGCGTTGTGCGCCCCATACTTTTCGGCGGCCTTCGGAAGCTCCATCGGGTCGACTAGAAATATAATCCCGCCGCTTCGCCCGAGGCTTCGGTTTAACGTCGACATCGCGGAAATACTCTCGAAGTTTTTGCCGGCCGCGTCATAAAGCGTAAGGTCAAAGGCTTTTATCGGCGAAGCGTCGGAAAACACAAGCGAATACAAAAGGGGGTTTATTTCGTCCTGCCGCGTGCGGGGAATGCATTTGCCTTGCGAATATAGCGGAGTGTAGTAATCCTTTTCGTAAAAGGACATGGTCTTTTCTCCTCCGACCGGGAAAAGCGCGCATTCAAACGCCTTTGAGAACCGGGCTTTAAGCTCCTGTATCAAAACGGCGAGATAATGGCTCTTTCCGCTGCCCGACGCCCCCGCAAGCGATACGGAAAGCGATAACGCGGAAAGCTCGTCCTCGCGGACGGGAAAGCCGCATTCGGGGCAATACGCTAAGGGAAAGTTCTCGCCGCATACAGGGCATGCCAAAGCGCCGCCTGTACCTTCGACGGCGCCGGCCGCAAGGGTTGAAATCCCGGCCCACGGGCATGCGTTGTTCGCGCACCGCAAGGCAAGCGTTTCATCTGTGAGGTGAGAAAAGCATTTCGGGCAAGTCGCTGTTTTCATAAAAGCCTCCGTGGCCGGTGTTAATTAATTTTCACGGCGGACGCCGGAATCAGCCTTAAGTTGCCGTACATCAGGTCGTCGTCAAAAAACAGGCGCAAATATATACCGGACGGCAAAAGAGGCGCGTCAAACGGTATTGTCAAGCTGTCGGAAATGGTGATATCCTCTTCCGTCTCAAACATCTTAAGGCCGTCGGCGCGGTTTAAGGGAAGCCTGCCCACGCGCCCCGTAATCACCGATTTCGGCATGACAAATTCATCAGCCGACGAGAGTGTGACTTCTAAAACGCCCGTGTCCGAAAACATCTTTTTCTTGTAGGAGAAGCTGTAAAATACCTCCTGCTTAGGCCTGTTGTCCACAAAGAGCCTTGCGCCCTTCGAATAAACCTTTTGTCCCGTCGGGGCCGTAAACTCTGAAAAAATCACGATATGGTACAAGGCGGGCGCAGGGTCGCCGATAACGGCGGCGGCATTTTGATCGTACTGGCTGCGGGAGCAGGAAAGCGCTGCGGCTCCCGGCTCATCCGGGCGCTCGGGGAACCGGTCGGAACGGTACGCGATTATGATATCCGAAACAAGAGGGGGCCATGTCACGCTGATATACAGGCTGCCGTCGATCACGTCGCAAACAGGGCTTTGGACGTCCGGCACGCTTACGATGTAGCGCGGCTCGGACACGGTTGCGAACCTGCCGAACACAAACGCCGCGAACATGTACATGCCGCCTGAAAAAGAACACGCAAAGATTGCGCTGCCGGCGTTTTTGTAGCAAAGCTCAAGCTTGCGGTGTTTTTTGAGCAAATCCTCGGCCAAAAACACGTCGCCCTCGCTGAAATCGGGGCGTGACGCCGACGCAAGCATGAGGATATCGGAATGGGTTTCGGCGTTCCAGCTTACGATGTAACTGCCGGGCTCTTCGGTCTCCAAAATATTGAGCTCCTCAACGGGTGCGATAAACTTGCGCGGGATAACCGAGCCCAAAACCCCTTTCGCATAAACGGGGACGCCGTTCACGACATAGCCCGCCACGATGTGATACCAGTATTCAACGTCGTTTAAAAGCTGTGTATCGGAATACCCGTCAAGCCTGTCGCCGGTAAGAAGCTCGCCCTCTCCCGGCTTTAGCGGCGGGCCGCCTGGCGGTCCGCGCCGAATCTTCACTTCGCTTAAACCGGGGTTAAAATCCCATGTAAGCCTTGCCGCCATATCCATCGGCAGTATCTTTAAGTTTTTAATTTCAGGCACAATCATCACGGGCTTTGCGTGAATCGGAGCCCGCGAATGTGTTCCGGCGCGCTTTGAAAACAAGCAGTAGCAGTATGACGTCAAGGGAATGGCCGTCATGTCGGTAAATGCATGGGACGAACCCTCGTACAACAGCTCGCCGTCAAAGATTGAAAGCGGCATGGAATTTTTTTTGCGCAATAAAAAATAGGTGTCGGTATACGCGCTCGGGCTTTCGCCCCATGACAACGCGATGTGCCCGTCCTGAACCTTCGCCATAAACTCTGTGGGCGGCCTTGGAGGGTGCGACGACAAAAGGCGGCCTAGCTCGATGCTGTCCGTGACGTCGGCGGAAAGGCGCAGCAACAATTCCACGTCCGGCTCGCCGCTATGAATCAGGTTCTCCACCCGTTTTTCAAATGCGGCAATCTCCACCGCTACATTTTTCACAAGACCTGCCGGAAGCCTTATGTCATGCAGAGCGGCTTCGTCGATAAGCTCCTTCGCGGCATAAAGCTTGCGCCGGTTCACCAAATCGGTCGCGGACTGCACGCATTCCATATAGCGCCGTTCCAGAAGCGCCGCCCGCATTTCAAGAACCTCCAGCTTCTGATGGTACGGCCAGCATTTATTCACATGTGCAAGGGCTTTTTTCGCGGTGCTCCAATCCTTTTCAACAAGGGCGTTTTCGGCTTTGTCTAAAAATTCAAGCGCTTTGCCCATGTTCCCGGTTTTAAACCCGCATCCGGAGCAAACGGCGCACCCGCCCTCAAACGGCTCTCCGCATTCGGGGCAATCGCCTGAAAACGGCTGGGAGCACTCCCGGCAGACTTTGCTGTTTTTCGGCATTTTACAGGCGCAATTCGGGCAGAAAACCTGCGCGCCGTTCCTGCTGAGCGGGATGTCGTAGGCGGCGCAGTAATTTTTTATGTACTCCTCGGCTTCTAAGATTTTTATGTCGTATGCCTCCACGGCGAAATTGACGATACGAATCATCACATCGGGCCCGATATGTCCGCTTCTCGCGACTTCCTCGTCTAAGACCTCGCTGACGGCGGGATATTTGCTGATTTTGACGTACCGGTCGTATGTCTGCTTTGACGCAACGCTTTCAAACAGCGACGTGCAAATCCCGGCAAGCTCCGCCGAAATGACGGCTTGATGGGAGCGTCCGCCCTGCGCGGCGGACGCTCGGCGGACACGCTCCGCCGCCGCCTGAAGCTTTTTGACGGAGCTATATGGCGGCTCCTCCAAAAAGGCGTATAGCGTGGAAAACCCAAGAATACGCAGACCCCTTATAATATTCCGCGCTGTCACCCGGTCTAAAACCCCGTCGGCTCCATCGTCCTTTGGTGCGGGCAAAGTCTCGCTTACCGGGGATTTTGCGCTTTCCGCGACAAGCTTTTCCGTCACGCCGAATTTTTTATACTTTACAGCGATCGCCGACATTTCCTTCGGCAGTATGTATCCCTTGCTTTCAAGCACACGCAGCTCCGCCTCGAAACGCGCGTGCATTTTGCGCCCGATTTCTTTTGCGTCGAACGCTTCTTTTTCGCGTAAAACAGGATCGAGCATTACGCGCTCGATATCGCCTGCCATGTCAAGATATGTGATGCCGTCGTTGCGTTTTAAGGGGTGGTCCTGCCATCTTGTCCACTCCTGTTTTTTCAGACGCAAAGCCGCCTTAATCTGCCCCGGGTCCATAACGGGCGGATTAAGCTGAAGCTCAAGCAAAACGTAGTAGTTATCCCGTTCTGTTTCAGGCACTCATGCAAACCTCCAAAGTGATGGCAAAGGGTTTCTAAATAACCATCGAACCGTCGACCCTGCGCTTTGCGGCCATTACCTCATAATCGCTGATGGTATCGGCCGTTTCAAAGCGGGCCGCAACCTCGCGGCCCTGCTTTAGCTCTTTTGCGTGAAGCTCAAGCAATCCCGATTCGTTTAGCGTAAACTCAATTTCAAGGGGTGAGCCGGGCGGAAGCCCCTCGGGAAGCTCAAGCACGGCCTCGCCGATTTCGGTTCCCTCCTCGGGATTTGTGCTCCGCTCTGAGGACAGCGACTCAAGCACACGGATATACACGGCTTTCTGGTTGTCGACGACCGTGTAGAACTGCTTTGTCATCTTCGCCGGAAGCTCGTCGTTTTTCACGATAAGATTATACAAAATCTCGGTATCATCCTCGGCGTTCATGTCTTTAAAGGCAATCGTGCCGAAGCTGCGGCTTGTGACGTTTATGATGTCCATGTTAACGGCGTCGGTTAAGTCTTCGATATGCATATCTGCGTCTTCGGCAAGCTGCATGATGCTGGCGGTCCCATTTTCGAGCTCGCGTTTTATTTCCTGTGTGGACTTGCCCGTTTCCTGTGCCGCGGCTTCGATCAGTTCAGAGAAGAAGGCTTGCCGCTCGCCATAGATTGCAGCGCCCTTTGCGACGGATTCGTCGGGGTCGTATATTTTTACAGGAACGAAAAATTCGCGTTTGATGCGCTCGGCAATCTGCGGCATACGGGTGGAGCCGCCGACTAATAATATTTCGCCGATATCCTTTATGGAGTAGCCTTTTTTCTCGGCCTCCTCAAGCATTTCACGCGTCAGTAAGATTGTGCGCTCAAGTAAATCCTGCGTCAATGCATCAAACTTTTCCCGGGAAAGCTCGACCCTTGCGCGGTCGCCTTTAAAGTTTACGGCAATGGGCGCTTTTGCCCGCGCCGTCAGCATTTTCTTTGTGCGCTCCGCGGAAAGGGCAAGCTCCTGAAAGGTTTCGGGGTCGCTTAAAATATCCTCGGTGTTGCCGGACTGTTTTGCAAACTCCTGCGCCACGTATTCGATGATGCGGTCGTCCCACAGTTTGCCGCCAAGGGAATGGTCGCCGCCTGTGCAGACGACCTTAATGGCGTTCGGCCTGATGTCGATCATCGTGACGTCAAAAGTGCCGCCGCCAAGGTCATAGACCAGCACGACCGAGTTTTCGCCGGCGTCCGACACGCCGTAGGTGATGGCGGCGGCAGTCGGCTCGTTTATGATATTGCGTACATCCAGCCCCGCGATGACGCCCGCTTTTTTCGTGGCCTCGCGCTCGGCTACGCCGAAGTAGGCGGGGCACGTAATCACAACGTCGGTTATGGTTTCCTTTGGTCCCAGCTTGTTCTCGCTTCGAAGCGCGTCTACCGCATCCGCAACGATTTTTTTCAGTATATACGACGACACCTCTTCGGGGCTGCGGTCCGCGCCCTGTATATGCCAGCTTGCGCCGGGCCTGCCGATGCTGCGTTTTGCAAAGCTCACCACTTCGTCGGGATACAGCTTTGCGCTTTCCTTTGCAGGCGTTCCGACGACGACGTTCTGTAGCGATTCAAAAAAAACAACCGACGGAGTTGTCAGCTCGCCTTCGGAATTTTTTAAAACGATGGGCTTGCCGCTTTCGTCGATCACAGCGACGCATGAATACGTCGTCCCAAGGTCAATGCCCAACACCTTGCTCATTCATCATTCTCCTTTGCATTCTGATACAGAAAAGCCGAAACCCGCTCGGGGCTGATGATCCGGCCCTGCTTTTCCCATCCTCGCGACAGGCGCTTGGAAACCTTCTTGTCAAGGGCGGGGTCGTCCGTCGGCTCTGTGTAAAGCACCTTCTGCTTTGTAACGTCAACGTCGCCGCCGCTGTTCTTATAAGGCTCTACCCCGTGGCGGTAAAGCAGGTCCTCAAGGTCCGTCAAAAATCCTTTCAGCATGATGAAGAGCTTGTCATAGCCCTCGGGCGACGCCGGTTTTTCTAAAAACACTCCGATTGCTTTTGAAACATCGTCATAAAGCTTTATGACGTCGCGCTCAAGCGCCAGTGTAAGCGACTCAAGCATGCCGTTTTTATAATCCCTGAGCTCCTCGTGCATGTCGTCGATCAGCCCGTCTTTATGCTCGTCCGACTGTATCTTATTCTCAAAGCGGTAAAGTAGATTCTGCAAATTCTGTAAAATCAAAACCTGAGTGGGGTCCTCAAGCACAGGCTTGTCTTTGGGATTCAGCTCAGCCTTATGGATCGGGAACGGCAGCCTCAGCCATTGGAAGAAATGCGGCGAAAGCGCGTAATAAAACGGGTAATGCTCAGGCGGTACCAGCTTTAAAAACGTATCCTTATACGAGGTGACGGTCGCCGCCTGTGTGCGGTCAAGGTTTTCGGTAAATACAAACCGCCGTATCTCGTCGTAGCAATCGTTTGCCTTTAACCGAAGCTGGGACTCCTTTTTCGCTGTAAGATTTTTAGCGCGCGCGGTTTTTGAAAGGTCCGGCGCGAAGAGGTCGGGGGCCGCGAAATCCATGACGTCGCACTCCGCTATAAGCGCGAGCTTCCCGGTATGGCTGTCAAGCATCAGCCAGCCTGCGGGCCGAAAAGCCGTATCCTCCTGATTCTTATATAAGAACATCGCGTCAAATTGCCTTCCCGCGCGGATAACTGATACGGGAAGCGAATATTTTGTCCCGTCTTCGACAAGCTCCGCGAGCTCTTTGCCGATTAATGGCGCGAACATCGTATAAAACGGCACAAGCTCCAAGCGAGTACTCCCCTTACGCATAAACTCTATATGCTAGTATATCTCAAAAACCGGAGAAAAACAAGCGCAGCTTGCCTTTAAAGCCATTTTTGTGGTACAATAAAAAAATTGATAACGCATTATATTTGAAAGGGTAAATGAAAATGCCAGAACAAACAGGGGCGTCTGCGCCGGAATTATCTGAAATCTTGCAAATACGCCGCGACAAGCTAAAGGCGCTTAGAGAAAGCGGCAAAGACCCGTTTGAGGTAAATAAATACGGCCGCGGCGATTATGCCGCGGATATTGTGGCGAAATTCGAGGAATACGAAGGAAAACAAGTCTCGGTGGCGGGGCGCATCACCGGCTGGCGTGATATGGGAAAGGCCAGCTTCCTTGACCTTTCGGACTCAAGCGGGAAAATCCAGCTTTTCATTAAGATTGACGCGCTCGGCGAAGAAAACTACGCGGAGTTCGGCACATGGGATATCGGCGACATCATAGGCGTCAAGGGCGAAGCGTTTTGCACAAAGCGGGGGGAAATCTCGGTCAAGGCGGCACATCTCACGCTTCTCTCAAAGTCGTTAAAGCCGCTGCCTGAAAAATGGCACGGGCTTCGCGACACCGATATCAGGTACCGCCAGCGGTACGTCGATCTAATCGTCAACCCCGAGGTGCGCGAGACTTTTAAAAAGCGCAGCATGATCATCCGCGAGATCAGGAGTTTCCTCGACGCGCGCGGCTATCTTGAGGTTGACACGCCCGTTTTGAACACACTGTCCCTTGGCGCCGCCGCAAGGCCGTTTGCCACGCACCTAAACGCGCTTGGCCTTGACATGTACCTGCGCATTGAGACGGAGCTTTACTTAAAGCGCCTGATCGTCGGCGGATACGACAAGGTTTACGAGGTCGGCAGGATTTTTAGAAACGAGGGGATGGATTCATTCCACAACCCGGAGTTTACGTCCGTCGAGCTTTATGAGGCGTATATCGATTACTTCGACCTCATGGATTTGATCGAGGAGCTGTATAAAACCGTCGCGCAAAACGTCTGCGGCACAGGCGTGATAACGTATCAGGGAACGGAAATCGACATCGGCGCAAAATGGGAGCGGCTTACAATGTCCGAAGCTGTTTTAAAGTACGCGGGCGTAAACCCGGCCGGCTGGAAGACCGACGAGGACGCACGGGCCGCGGCGAAAGAGAAGAATGTCGAAGTCGAGGAGGGCAAGATAGCCGCTAAGGGCCATGTGCTCGCCGCGTTCTTCGAAGCTTTCTGCGAGGACAAGCTCATACAGCCGACGATCATATACGATTACCCGGTTGAGATTTCACCGCTTGCAAAGCGCAAGCCGAAAGACCCCATGTTCACCGAGCGATTCGAGTACTTCATCTACGGTCGCGAGATGGGCAACGCATTTTCGGAGTTAAACGACCCCATCGACCAGCGCGAAAGGTTTAGAAAACAGGTGGAGGAAAAACGCAAGCAGGGCCTGAAAGCCGAAATCGACGAGGATTACATCAATGCCCTTGAATACGGGCTGCCGCCCACAGGCGGGCTCGGGCTCGGGCTTGACCGCCTTGTCATGCTGCTGACGGACAGCCATTCCATCCGGGATGTTTTGCTGTTCCCCACCATGAAGCCGATACAGGAATAAACGATATGACACAAGAATACAAAACCGAAGAGCAATTAAAGCAGGAAGCAAAGGCCCGAAGGGAACAGGCTGCGAAAGCCCCGCAAAAGCCGAAAACCAAAGCGCAAAAGAAGCGCGAGAATTTTTGGTACCATTACAAATGGCAAACGGTCGGGGCTTTGCTTGCGGCCACTCTGGCAGTGTTCTTTTTAAGGGACACCGTGTTCCGCACAAAGCCGGATCTAACCGTTATCATGATTACAAGCGCGTTTTTCGACCAGGATGAAATAGAGCGCCTCACGCATGCTATAGAGGATGTGGCCGAAGATTTTAACGGCGACGGGAAAATTATGGCGTCCATTGATTATATGTTTATGCCCGCGGACGAGGAGTTTCAGGATTATGCGACTCACATGAAGATGGTAGCGGTGCTCTCAGCGTCGGCGGACCCGGTTTATCTTCTGGATGAGGAGGCGTTCGTTATGCTCATGGAAATGAGCGGGGACGAATCTATCTTTGAGGAGCTTTCCGTTCAGGCAAACGCTTTAGGCGTTGCGGGTTACGACGGGCTTTCATTTTATATCCGCAAAAGCGAGGGGTTCTCAAAACCCCGGGGTTATTACGATTACTGCAAAAATACATTATTATCGTTGAACGGGAGATAAGGGCATGTTAAATCAAGAAATATTAGTCGAGGACTTAAACGCCGCCGAAAAAGAGCGGCGTTTAACGGCGCTTTCTAAGTTAATTGCGCTTTATGATTCAGGTAAGCTTACAAAGCCTGTGCCGACCGATAATGTTAACAATCACATCCACACAACGTTTTCGTTTTCGCCGTATTCGCCGGCTAAAGCTGCGTATATGGCGTGGCTAAACGGGCTTACCACCGCGGGAATCATGGACCATGACTCAATCGCGGGGGCCGATGAGTTTATAAAGGCGGGCAAAATCTTAAAGCTTGCAACGACCGTCGGGGTTGAATTAAGGTGCGGGCTTTCGGGGACGCCGTTTGAGGGCAGGCGCGTCAACAACCCCGACCAGAACTCGGTTGTATACCTTGCCATGCACGGCGTGCCGCACCAGAACATCACGCGCGTTCAAAGGTTTTTGACGCCATACCGCGAAAAGAGGAATATCCGCAACCGGAAAATGACCGGCGTCATAAACCGTTTGCTGGAAGGCGCCGGGCTTTCCCTCGATTTTGACGCGGACGTTGCCGCGATTTCAGAGGACAAAAACGGCGGCTCCATCACCGAGCGGCATATTTTATACGCGCTCTCATTAAAGATCGCCGATAAGCTCGGCCGCGGACAGCCCGTACTTGATTTTTTAAAAAAGCTTAATATACAGGTTTCAGCAAGCGCGCGCGGCAAGCTCTTGGAAAAAACAAACGATATGTACGAATACTATCTATTGGGCGCGCTAAAGAGCGGTATGGTTGAAAAGTTTTATATCCCCGCGACGGACGAGTGCCCGCATATCACCGAGTTTATAAAGCTTGCAGACGAGATTGGGGCCGTTTCCGCCTACGCGTATTTGGGCGACGTGGGCGATTCCGTTACCGGCGACAAAAAAGCCCAGGCTTTCGAGGACGCGTTTTTGGACGAGCTTATGGAATACTTAAAAGCGGCCGACTTTCGAGCCGTGACATATATGCCGACGCGCAACACCAAAGAACAGCTTGCAAGGGTTATTTCACTTTGCGGGCGTCACGGATTTTTCCAGATTTCGGGCGAGGATATAAACTCCCCGTTTCAGACGTTTATCTGTGAAGCCTTAAAAGAGCCGCAGTTTAAGCACCTTATTGCATCGACATGGGCATTGATAGGACATGAAAAGACGGCGACTGAAAATGTAAGCGGCGGAATGTTCTCAAAAGAAACCGTCGCAAGGACGCCGGGATTAAACGACCGCGTAAATTATTTTGAAAAAATTGGCAGAAACGGATAACATAAGGACCTTGAAGGGGACGGTGAGATGAGAAAAGGAGATTTGCAGCAAAGGCAGGAAGCGGAAACTCATAAGCTTTTTCTGAACACGATCGAGGACTTAAACAGCTATGGCGATGAGATATTGCCGAAAGTCCTTGAAAAGATATGCAGCTTTTTTTCTTTCGGCTGCGCTTTTGTATATGAGAGCGACCATCTCGGGGAGCTGCATTTAAAAGAACATTATACGACATATAAAAATCTTTCGCTTTATAAAAATTTCAAACTGCCGCACACCTTGACGCCTGGGGAGATAGACTTTCTTTACCGCTCGACCGTTATATTTTTCCGCGAAAAAGGCGGCAGTACGCTTGAGAAAAAACTATCCTCGCTGTTTGACGCGGGCGCTTTGCTTCTTACGCCAATCACGGGAACAGACCCCGCGGTAATCGGTTTCGTGGGCATGGTTGACCGCAGGGGCGAAGTGCATCTAAGCGAGGATGAAATATCCATGAACAGGATTTTGTTCGCGGAGATTTCAAGCCGTGTGAAAATGCGGTTTTACAGGCAGCGTCTTATGCATTCTGAAACGTCGTTTCGCTCCATTATGGATAATACCGGCATTGATATTTACGTCAAGGATTTTTATACCGACGAGCTGCTTTACGCAAACGCCTTGGTGAAAAAGCGGTTCGGTATTGCCTATGATACGCACGGCATGACCTGCTTTCAGGCGTTTTACGGCGAAGAAGCCGAAAAATGCCGCCATTGCCCTAAGGAAAATCTGCTTGATGAAAACTTAAATCCCGCGGATAGCTATACCTTCGACTACAAAAGCCCGGACGGTGATTGGTTTAAGATGGTGAGCGCCGCGTTCAGGTGGGTTGACGGGCGCATGGCGCAGGTCGTCAGCAGTATTGACATCACGAAAAGCAAACGAAACGAAGAAATTATCGAGAACATGGCGTATATCGATTCCGTTACCGGAATCCCCAACCGGCGCAAGCTCCAAAAGGATGTGGACGTATTTTTATCCGGCTTTAGCGAAAAACAAAAAGCCGCCCTCATGTTCATTGATTTAGACGGGTTTAAGTCAGTCAACGACAACTTAGGGCATGCCGCGGGCGACAAGCTGCTGGTGGACGTCGCGTTCTTTTTACAGTACGATTCGATTGCGAGAGGTAAAGCTTACCGCTACGGCGGCGATGAGTTTTTGCTGTTTTTTACAGGGGACGACCTTGACCTAAACGAGATTGCGAAGCAGCTATTAAATGGCTTTCGGCGCGGATGGCGAATTGACGGCAGCATCGTGAAAATCACCGCGAGCATCGGCATCGCGCGTTACCCCGAGGACGCCGCCGATTACCAATCCCTTATCGACAAGGCCGATATGGCGATGTATAAGGCGAAGGCTTTCGGCAAGGGCAAAGCTTCATTTATAATGGATTAGAGGCGATATTGTGATTGGCCTGTTAGCGCTCACAGGGCTCGGCGCGCTTTTACCGGCGGCGCTATACAGCGGGCTTACCGTGAGGGAATATGCGTTTTTCACCGCAAAGCTTGAAAGCCCGGTGCGGCTGATGCTTCTTTCGGATTTGCACGGCTGTGTTTACGGCGAAAACCAAAGCGGGCTTCTTGGGAAAATCGAAAGACTTGCGCCCGACGCGGTGGCGATGGCGGGCGACATGCTCGACGAAAGGCTTCCGGCCGCCGGGACGACGGCGCTTTTATCGGCGCTCTCAAAGAAATACCCGTGCTATTACGTTATGGGTAACCATGAAGTGCGCAAGGGAAGCCTTGAAAAAACCAAAGAGAAGTTAACGCAGACCAAAATTACCGTGCTTGACGGCAAGCGCGCGTATCTTAAAGCAAAATCAGGCGGCGGGATTGCCATATGCGGCGCCGACGACCCGCTTGCCGGTAAAAAACGGTTTATGCGGCAGCTTCAGTCGGCTCTTCAAAGCCAAAGCGACGGCCTTTATACTGTTCTGATTTCACACCGCCCGGAGCTTTTCCGGCTTTACGCAAAGATGCGCTGCGATTTGGTTTTGGCAGGACACTCCCACGGCGGACAATGGCGGGTTCCGTTTTTAATAAACGGCGTCTTTGCGCCGCATCAGGGGCTGCTGCCGAAATATGCGGGCGGAGTATACGGCGAAAACGGCGTCAATATGGTCGTGAGCCGGGGGCTTGTACGGATGTCGGCCCCGCCGATCCCGCGTATCTTCAATCCACCGGAGCTCGTTGTCATCGATATTTTACCGGAAGCCGCCCCGCTTTGATAGCGGGGCGCACCATTGTTTTGCGGCTATACCGTTCACATTTTGATAGTCCGGCGGGGGCCGCGCGAAACGGCCCCGCCGCAAACGCAAAGGCCCAAATAAAAACGCGCGCATAAAGGTGGTTAACCCTTATACACGCCATTCATGAAGCGGTATCACTTCCGACTTGAAAAATTGAAAGGGATTGTGGTATAATTAGTCAGGTCGTGTGGAAGTGCAAGGGTGTTGGTGTTGAACGTTTGCCACCTTTGCCCGTCGTTGGTGTTGGAGCGCCTTCGACGGCCATGCGGCCCTCTGTTTTTAT
>Ga0099364_10005000_pt1 | contig 19845 bp, 14 predicted proteins | sample TergutTh196P3_FD_73070 | JGI IMG/M metagenome (GOLD analysis project Ga0099364, IMG submission 73070) | Microcerotermes parvus P3 segment gut microbial communities from Pointe-Noire, Republic of the Congo - Th196 P3 | ecosystem: Host-associated > Arthropoda: Insects > Digestive system > Gut ... | reverse complement strand
ACTACCGTTCAATTTCGCACTGCCTTTTCTGCGGAACTACTGCTTTCTGTAATAACCATCTGTATACCAGCATGGTTTAGTTGCATTTTGTCCCAATGGGTAACGATTTAGTAATGAACTGTTCTGCTTTATTATACACTGTTTTGCCTTTCAAACAACTCTTTTCTGCTGCAAATGTATATTAATTATTCAAGTCCTCACGGAGATGATCTCGGAAAGCTCTGCAATAACGCACGCCGCAAGAGAAGGAAAACAAAAAACGCTCTTTGCTTTTTTCTCACTCGAGAAAGAAGAGGGTATAGTCTTATCCTATAATTGTTGGTCTGATAAAAATATTAAGTTTTGTTTTTGAATTTATTTCATGTCTTGAAGAGAAGAGCCATTTAATTACCGGTATTCGCGAAATAAGCGGAGTTCCTGAACTTATTTTGTCGCTTCTGTTTTCTTCCAGTCCTCCGAGCAGTATCATCTCGCCATTTTTCACCCTTATATGCGATTTAAACTTTCTCATAACCTCGCCGGGAGGGGCGGTAGCCGATATGCGTTCCGTAAAATCCGACTGTCCGACCTCTATATCCAGTGTAATCTGGTCGTCTCCCGACACAAGGGGCGTAATAATTACGGACAGATCGGCGGTAACAGGATGATATGTTCTTGTAGTATGGGTTTGCGTGCTTGTATTGCTGAAAATATTGGACTGCTCTTCAACGTAATACTCCATTTTCCCTATGCTGAGTTCCGCCGTATGTCCATTGATGGTTGACAAAACAGGCGTTGAGCGTATTTTTACTATTCCCTGTGTTTCCAGTGCTTTCAGTGAGGCATAGAAATTTGGAGTAACGTTTCCTATGTTAGCCCAGCCAAAGCCGTTAAACCTGTTAATCAGACTGTTTATTGACTCTGAAGTAAGCGTAATTTCCGGATTGGGAAAAACGGTTCCGGCTGTAGCGTTAATATCGGGCTGACCCAATCCGAATTCTATTCCGGTAGATACGCCGTGCGTGCTGCTGTAATCAATAATAATTATCTCAATTGACAATACGGGAGCCCGCCTGTCAATTGAACGGATAAATTTTTCAGCCTGTAAAATTTCATCTCCGGGACCGCTTAGCAGGAGAGAGTTCTGTTCTCTGTATTCAATAATATCAACATTTGATTTAATATCTTTGGGAATTATTGCCATAATACTGTCAACGGGTCTGTATTGAAGCTGAACCACCGACTGCGACATAAGTTCGGGAGTGTTTCTGGCTCCGAAAATATAGATGCTTCCCGATTTCTTGCATATAAACCCCGATCCTTTAAGTATTGAATGGACAGCTTCATAATAGCTTACGCCCGACATTTGAACATTTACTTCGCCCCTTGGCAATGTGTTAAATATATAATTTGTCTGCGTTTTGTCCGAAAGTTCTATGATAACATCTAAAATCGAGGCGTTTACAGCATGTATGCTCAGGCTGTCATTTCCCAGTACCCTGATGCTTAACCCACCGCTTCTTTCTCCGGGTCTTGGAAGAGGTGCGCCCTGCTCTCTGTTTTGAGCGGCAGGCTCAACCCTTTCAGGCTCCCTTTCAAAAAGATAAACATCTGTATCTGTCGTTTTTAAAACAAGATTATTTGAATAGGCGATTTTATCAAGAGCCTCTTCAAACGGCAGCGCAAGGATAAACGAGGTAATCTTTTGGGTTCCAAGCCCCGGAGCCGGTATGACGTTATAACCCGAAGCAAGCGTCAGTTTTTTTGACAGCAGTTCCAGTGTTTCGCCGCCGGATTCCAGCGTTAGGCGTTCCGTTGCGGGATCATACTCGACAATGCACACCGGCGGCACGGCAGGGTCTGTGAAAGGGGTAACGGATATAATATTCCCAACAGAAGTAAGGTTTAATCTGTACTGATTGCTAAGGAACAGTAATATGTCCGATATGTTGACATTATTGAAATTATTTACAACCTGTTGCGTAAGAGCCGGCGATATGTCCATGTTCACGCCCGAACTGTTGGCTATGGCTCTTAAAAACTCATGCAGCGAAGCGTCTGTAATTGAGATGTTGACGCTGTCTTTTAATCCGGGTATTATCCGTTCAAGTCTTGCAAGGTTGACGGCTATGGAGTCGTATGCCGTTCTCCAGTCGTTGGCAACCTGAGCTTTAAGCGGCAAAAAAGCCAGTGCAAATAAGCCTGCCAGCAGCGCTCTTTTAATATTGTTTATTGCTTTTCCCATATTTTAATCCTCCGATATAAGTATTGGATAAATTTCATCCAGTGATGTTATTCCCGTTTTCAGCAGTTCAATAGACGATTGCGCCAGACTTGCAACATTGCGTTCAGCAAGATATTTTTTTACGTCTGTTTTAAGAAGTTTTATCTCATCTTTCAAATGGCTGTTGATTCCTATTACTTCAAATATTGCCTGACGACCGGCATACCCTGTATGATGGCACCGGTCGCAGCCGACAGGCTCATAGAACTTTTCGGGCAGTTCAAAGCCGGCTTGCAGGTTCCTGTAGCGGACGTCCGTTTTATCCGCGACCTTTTTACAGTTGTCGCAAAGCTTACGCACCAGCCTTTGAGCCGCCGCCAGATTTAAGGTAGAAGCCGCAAGAAACGGCGGGACGCCCATATCTGTCAAGCGAGCAACGATGCCCCACGCTGAATTTGTATGTATTGTTGAAAGCACCAGATGTCCCGTAAGCGCCGCCCTGATTGCCATCTGCGCCGTTTCGGCGTCCCTGATCTCGCCAAGCATGATAATATCGGGGTCCTGCCTGAGAAATGTTCTTAATGCCCGCGAAAACGTCAGTCCTATATCTTCGCGCAAATGAACCTGAGTTATTCCGTTTATGGTATATTCAACAGGATCTTCAACCGTCAGGATATTAACATCGTTCCGGTTCAGAATATTTAACGTAGCGTATAAAGTTGTTGTTTTACCCGAACCTGTGGGACCGCTTATCAGAACAATACCGTGACTTTTCCGGATTCCCTCAAGATAAACCGGCAACTGCGTTTCTGAAAGTCCTGTTTTAAAAAGATCCAGTTCCGCCGCCGATTTTCTCAACAGCCTCAATACCGCCTTTTCACCAAATATTGATGGGACTACCGAAACCCTGATGTCATGCTCCTGCCTGCCCGATCTGAACATTATTCTGCCGTCCTGCGGAAGCCGTTTCTCTGCTATGTCTATGTTAGCCAGTATTTTTATTTTGTTGATTAACGACTGGTAATCTTCTTTTTTAATTATGAACCTTTCCATAAGTTTTCCGTCCACCCGCAGCCTGACGCGCCCCGACTTTTCCGAAGTTTCAATGTGAATATCGCTCGAATTGATATCAACGGCTTCATTTATCAGGCTTTCAAGAAAATTATCGGAGTTAAGCGGCAATCCCGATTTTCCAGAGTTATTGTTACGGCGGATATAACAGGTAGATAAACACTTTGTAAGCTCTCTGTCGTCAACCGGAAAAAGAACAGTTTTTTTGCCGAAAAGTATTTCCAGCTCCTCTTTGGTTTGGGAAAAATCTGTTTCGGAACTGCAGTAAAATTCAACGGAATCGGGGAAAACCGCTTTTGGAACTATTGAATAATGCCAGGCCTGTTCAGAGGTAATAAACTGAAGAACGCCAGTTTCCGGTATTTTTATAATATTATCCATGCAGCAAAAGTTTTAATAATTCACTGTCAAAACGTCCGCAGTCGGGCAGAAGAAATTCAAAAAGCAGAAGAATAGCGCAATAGACTGACAGTAGCCCCGCAAATGGGATAAGTTTGTTTCTGACTGTCCCCGAATATTTTAATAACAGCCAGATTAATAACGTAAAAAGCAATCCGCCGATGTAATACAGAAAGAAACTTTGCCACGGGAACGCTAAAGAGAGAATGGCTATGAACAGTATGTCGCCTGTTCCGATAATGTCGGCGACCATAGATTTAAAACCATAACCCCGTATTGCATAAAAAACATATACTAATAGAAATTGCGCCAGCACAAAAATCATATTGTAAGATACATTTAGCAGATATTTTAAAAAAGGCATATTTGACTGTCCGTCAATAAAGAAGAAAACGGAAATAAGCAAAAACAGCACTATGTGTATCTCTCTGTAGCTGAAATCCTGATACGCTATCAGTATTAAAACCGCTAATGCCAGTATTTTAATCAACATACTCTAATCTTTAACCGTTTCCGTAAGTTTTTTATTCTCGTCTATCTCCCAAACGTTGAAAATGCCGTTACCGTTGAAATCAACAACGGAGGTGGCTCTGATAATAAATCCTGCTGCCGTAGCCTCTTTTATATCAATCAGATAATTTGCACTGCCGCCTTCGGTTGTTAGTTTTTCCTGTTGAAATCCTATCTCTTCAAGACTGCCGGAATATTTTGAATGAACATAGAAATATGTCTTTTGAAGCATATAGGCGTGATTAAGCTGAAGCTGAGCCTCTGTGCTTTTTGCTTTGGCAATCAAAGGCATAAGGCTGGGCAGGGCTAACAACACCAGAATACCTATTATTATCAGTACTACCAAAAGCTCGGTCAACGTAAAGCCGGGCAAACGTTTTGTTAAAATTGATTTATTCATATTTTGTTTATTACAGTTCATCTTTAAATTCTTTATACTCTTTACTTTTCGCTATCTCTTTTGCAATTTTTTTCATGCAACTCTTTTTCTTGTCCGCCACTGCCTGTGCGTTTTTAAAGCCCATTATTTTGGCTATTTCCGCATTTGACCTGTTTTCTGTTTTTAGTTTTATCAATTCCTTGCATCTTGGATCTAATCTGTCGAAAACAGAAAGATATATTTGATGTTTTATGTCTTTTGTAGAATCGTATGGCGTATCGCTAAGTTCTTCTATAACAATATTATTGGCTATAGGCATTTGCGATTTCTTTCTCAACTTTTGCCGCCATAGATTTTTACATATTGCGATAAAAAATGTTGGAAATTCGCAACAAAGCGTAAGAGAGTTATTTCTAATCTTATTGAGCACTATCAAAATTGCATCGTTAAATATATCTTCCGTGTCTTCTAAAACGCCCTGTCTATCTTGCATCCAACTTATTAACATAGGGAATATTGTTATTTTCAGTTTGTCAATAATTTTTCTGTCATTTTCTTTCAGTCCTTTTAAAAAATCAACTGCATGGCACATAAATACTGCGGTTAATAAAACAAATACAGTTTTATCATTAATCCCAAAAAGTTGATTTTATAGAGACTTCTTTGAAGATATTTTCAGCGATTTAATGTTTTTTAACTAACGGCTTTAAAACCGGCATTTTTTCTTCCTATCCGCAGCACCGATAACAATCTGTGTTAAAAGGCATTAACAATAATTTTGGATATTGATAAAAAATTTTTCAAAAACACCCTCTATAAAACCTCTCATTTGGGATTAACAGGCATAAAGGGATTTACTGCTAACCCTGAACGTTTAATAAATTTATTATTATTATGGAAAAATATCTAAAAGTAACAAAATCATTTTTTTGCGACCGTTTATTTTTAAACCGGTTTTTGCAAAAACGCAATCTGCTGCGCGGCTTGATAAGTTTTATTTGCTGCGTTTTCTTTATTAACGTACATGCTCAATATGAACATAGATACATGCCATCTCCGCAGACATGGGATTTTATGAAATATGGAAATGTGCCTGTAAGTTTATATACCGGCAGGCTCGACCTTCAAATACCTATTTATCATTATCAGGATGTTGATTTTGATATAAACATATCATTAGGATATAATTCTGCCGGATTTATTCCGAATAAACCTGCAGGTCCTGTAGGACTCAATTGGTTTCTTAATTGCGGTGGAGTTATCACGAGACGAGTTGTTGGTGTTCCCGATGATGCCTGTGGATTTCAGGGATTTGGTAGCCCATTTATACCTAATGGAATATTAAAATACTCGAAAGATAACGGTACGTACATTGCAAATAATTCCATTCCAGGAGAGCAATTTTTCGGACACTGGATATTGTATAATAACATGAATGGTGAAAGATATGAAACGACTCCCGATATATTTTCATTTAATTTTGGTAAACACAGGGGGAGTTTTATTATAGACGCAAATGGTAAAGTTCATGTTTTTGATTGCGAAAACAGCGGAACATATAAAATAGAACTTTCGGAAATGAATATACAACCTCATCAAGCTCATGGTTTTCAGACCACAATCCATGAATCCGCAATAAAAATTACAACCGGCGATGGTTATATTTATGAATTTGGAGGAAATGATGAATATGTTGAATATGTATTTAATTACATATATGATGATAACACTATCGACAAATATGTACGAATTGAAGATCCTATAACTATCACGTCGTGGTATCTTAAATCAATAACAGCACCAAATAATAGAAAAGTTGTTTTCTGCTATAGTGACGATTTAAGCGATGACCAATGGATATCGGGTTTTCCTCCTAACGATGGCAAAGGCAATTATATTTTTACACTAATACCATATGCTTCAAAAACTTTAGCATATCATGGTATTGGTGGACAACAAATAGCAGATTATGACCATGCTTATAACTCCAAACTTCAGGTACTTAAAACTGTATATCTAACCAAAATAACCATTGACAACACTTTAAAAGTTGAGTTTAATTATTTGCCAAAAGAAGAATCTGATAGCCATTATCCGGGTCATGGTGTCGCTACAATCTACGGAAGAAAACTTAAAAAATTAGATGAAATAATTATAACAGATCAATTGGAAAATGAAAATGTTGATCAGATTACTTTCAGTTATCAAAATCTTGGTCCATCAAACAAAAAACGAATGTTTTTAGTTGAAATAAATAATAAACGATTAGAAAAATATTCATTTACATACAATAAAACAAACATTTTACCATCTACAGCAACAAACGATATTGACTTTTGGGGTTTTTGGAGAGAAAGCGATAATACAACTAATTTTAATAACAACTTTATACCAATGTTCCATTTGGATTCAGAGTTAAACATTATTTACACCCAAATGCCCACTGTACGTGATCCAGTTACAACTAATCATGATGCGGGATTACTCAACAAGGTTGTATATCCAACAGGCGGACGAACAGAAATAATTTATGAACCGCATGATTATTCAAAACGTTTGGAACGCAGGGCTGATAACTATTTCATACCTAAGTTGTATACTGTATCGGGAAATGCAGGCGGCGCCAGAGTGAAAACATTAAAAGATATTGATAATACAGGCACAGAACAGGAACGTAAATTTATATATGAAGGTGGTATACTGATGAATTGGCAAAACTTAGTTAGACTGGCTCTATTTCCAAACCTTTCTTATATAGAATTGCACGTCTTTTCGCATGGTATTTCAATTGATTGTTATGACGATGAATACATCTGTTATTCCAGCGTTACTGAAAAACAAACCAATAATGGCTATACTAAAACATTTTTCAGCACATTCGATTCAGACCCAGATGATGATTTTGTTGTTATTCTATCAGTTCCAGCGTTGAATTTTGTGAGAGGTATTTATAGAACTGCTGATTCGCGCAAAACAGAACGTGGAAAAATATTGGAAGTAATTCATTTTAAAGAGAACTATGACACTGTTGCAGTTGAAAAATATTCACATAAACAAATAGATATTAGTGACAATTATATTTTATCAAAGGTAATTTCGGGAGACTATGCTTTTGAATACCGAAATTATATACATTCCCCTCTATTAGAAAAGAAAACAAATAAATCATACTATTTTAACAATCAAAATCCTGTTGTTACCACTGAGACATACAATTACAATGCGCAAAATCAATTGTCAGAAATAATAACACAAAATAGCAATGGTGATTCGTTTATTACTCGATTTACATACCCTAAAGACTTTGGTTCTCTTTCCGCCTCTGTTTCAGGAAGTTCAGATAAAGAGATAATTGCTACTATGCAAGAAAAAAATATTTTAAATAAAGTGATTGAGGAACAAAACTTTATTGTAAAAAGCGGCACATTAACAGAACTACTGACAGGAGGGGAAATACACAGGTATAAAAAGAAAGACGGAACTACTGGAATTATTCTACCATGGGAAGAATATACTCTCGAACTGTCTGCACCGTCAAACATCCTTACCGTTTCGTCATTGAATCCATCAAACAACATGCTGACGTATCATAGTGGATATAAGCCAACACGAATATACGACAAGTATGATTCAAAAGGCAACCTGACCCAGTATCACAGTGAGAATAACAATAATACCTCTGTCATTTGGGGATACAACGGACAATATCCTATAGCCAAAATCGAAAATGCTACATATGAAGAAGTAAAAACAGCCTTAAATTTGACAGAGAACCAGATTCAAGCGTTAAATCCTATTGCAAATCCTGCGAATAGCGATTTTACAAAGCTCAAGAATTTGCGAACTCAATTGCCACCACAAGCATTACTTACAATATACACCTACAAACCTTTAGTCGGCATGACCTCTCAGACCGACCCTAATGGCATAACAACTTATTACGAGTATGACGACACCGGGAGGTTATCGCTAATAAGAGATAACAAAGGGAATATAATTAAGTCTTATCAGTACCATTATCAAAATGAAACACCGTAACTTGATAATTAAGAATTAAAAATTATGGATTTAAAAAATAAAACTATGAAAACCAATATATTAAACATACAGAAACTGACAATATTAATTATATTGTTAACGGTTTCGCAAGCTCTCAAAGCGCAATGCAATTATTATTTTCCTATGTATGTATCTTTCGGTTGCCAGGCAGGATACCAGTATATCGATATAGAGCCTGAAGGTTGGGGTTGTCCTTCCGTCTATTTTACCGGCTTGCCCAGTTGGGTAGCGATTAATCATGTAGGCGGCAACAGTTACACGGTAACTGTTTACAGTGACAATACCACGGGATCTACAAGATCGGCAACAGGATACTTTTCCGGAGGATCGATTACCATTCAGCAGGCGCCTTTTGTAGTTGTATCGGGAACAATTGCCGGCGGCACAAGTCAACCGATGTGCCCCGGTCAGTCAGTGCCGTTTTTATATGTAATCCCAAGCGGAGGGAGCGGCAACGGATATACATATCAATGGTTTAAATCTGATGGGACGGCATTAACCGGTATATCATCTTCAAGTAATTTCTACCCGGGAGCCATAATACAGGCTACATCTTACTTCTGCAGAGTATACAACAGCATGGGAACAGGAGATACCCCGCCAAAAACAATAACAGTACATTCGCCCCTATCGGTAACAATCACCGGCGGAGCATCGGTAGTATGCTACAATACATCGCCCGGACAGATGACTGCAAATCCAAGCGGAGGAAACGGCATATACACATACCAATGGTATAACGGAAACTCCCCCGTATCAGGAGCGACATCAAAAACATACACCCCCCCAAACTTAACAGCGACTACGAATTTTAGCTGCGTAGTAACCAATGACTGCGGATCTGAAACATCCAATACAAGATCTGTAACTGTATTTACTGTATCATCAATCAGCGGCGGAACAACGCCAATATGCAGCGGCGCACAGCCCGGAACGCTATCTGTTGTTGCAAGCGGATCAGGTTCACCCTCATATCAATGGCAAAAATCGGAAAATAATGGCAGTTGGACGAACATCTCCGGTGCAACTTCCAGTACATACATGCTACCCGTATTAACACAATCTACATCATTCCGCTGTACTATAACCGATAATAACTCCTCCTGTGGAACTGTAACATCTGCCGCAAAAGAAATAGTTGTTAATAACAATCCAACGGCAACAGATATTAAATCGCGCTTATTCGTCAACCAGGGAGCAACTATCTACCTGACAAGCGGAGGAGGAACATCATACTCGTGGACAGGTCCAGACGGTTACACAAGTACAAGCCAAGGCCCTTCAAGAACCAATGCTACATTGTCAATGATGGGTACATATACAGTTACCGTTAAAAACTCTTTTAATTGTTCGGTAACAGCATCAACAGAAGTAATAATTAACGAGTTCAATTTCAGTTCAGATAAAAATTACATTTTTCAGAAAGAATTCACAAGTGAAAGCGGAATTTCAGGTCTTACTGCCGGTCAGGCTAGAAACAGCGTTACCTACTTCGACGGGCTGGGAAGAATGGAGCAAGCTATAAACATCAAAGCATCGCCTAATCAAAACGACATCGTTACTCCTGTTGAGTATGATCAATTTGGAAGAGAAAATCTCAAGTACCTGCCATACGAACATAATTCCAATTATGGTTCCTTCAAGACAAACGCATTAGATTTAGTAACTACGGCAGGCTCTCAGCGACACTGGTACAACACGCTTTACCCCGGCGAAACACCATACGCCGAAACGGTCTTTGAAGCATCGCCGCTTAACAGGGTGCTTAAACAGGGAGCGCCCGGAACTGCGTGGCAACCGGCTTCGAGCGGCGACCATGTTGCACGTTTTGAATACGGAGCAAACACAGCAGGCGACAATGTAATACTGTGGAAAATAAGCGGTGATAACCTTACAAGAACCAATACAAGCAGCTATTATTCCGTGGGCAGCCTCTACAAAAACATCGTAAAAGATGAAAACTGGGTTTCAGGCAATCTCAACACAACCGAAGAATTTACTAACTTTGCAGGACAAACAGTTTTAACTCGCAGATACGTGGAAAACGGCAGTAACGTGGAAAAGGTTGATACATACTACATTTACGATGACCTCGGATTGCTCAGATACGTATTAAGCCCCGAAGCAGTTAATAACCTCGCTTCGCTGACAACCCTTAATAAAAGCTCTGCACCGGTTAAAAACTACGGATATTATTACAAATATGATGCGCGTAAAAGGCTTATAGAAAAGCAGCTCCCCGGAGCCGACCCTGTCTTTTTTGCATACGACAAACGGGACAGACTCGTGGCTATGCAGGACGGTAACATGAGGGCGGCAACAACAAACGGACAGTGGATGATTACAAAATACGATGTTCTTAACCGCCCTGCTATAACCGCATTATACGCACCCACCGCAAACATGAAAACTCAGGCAGACATGCAAAACGCAGTAGACACATATTATGCAGGCTCGTCGCCCTCATACTTTGTAACGCCGGCATCGCCGGGTACGCACGGTTACACCACCGTTTCATTTCCAAACGGCACAACTGGTCTGACATACTACACCGTAACATATTATGACGATTACTCTTTCGATGGAGCCAAACCGTTTGATGACAATACAGGGATAAATTATAATAACTATCATAATTTTCATGATTCACCTGCTACGCAAAGGTTTACGCCGCGCTTTGACAATTCCAATTCATACACATACGAAATAACGGACGGAGTGATTATTCACAAACTGACGGTAGTTAATGCTTCGGCAATTCCATCCGGTAGTTTTGGCAGTTATATAAATTGCATATTTAAGATTTCCGAACCCATGACAGCCGGACGTTATACTTTGTCTTTTGATTATATAGCAAATGTTGTTAATCCATCGGTGTCATTTTTTTCAATACCTGTGTCGGTTATCGGTACAAAACAATTAGAACCGACAACAGTATGGAAAAGAGGTTTTGTAACCTGTGATTTTACCGGCACAACAGATAGCACTGCAAGAGTTCAATTCGAAAATGGCTACGATTCACAAAACGGGCAATATTTCTACATTAAAAATATAAAAATTGAAAATGTTGACAATGTTGCTATCAGCAATCCGAAAGGGTTGGTTACAGGAACCAAAACCCTTGTATTGGACGGAGCAGGCACATACCTCACGGCTACAACACACTATGACAAAAAGTACCGACCTATTCAAACCATTAGAGAACTGTATAACGACACTAACACAGGACTTGAAACGGTAAGCAATGAATACAGTTTTATTGGCGAGTTGTTGCAGTCGAGAATAAGGCAGAAATTTACCACTGTTGACCGCATTGTACACAAAACATACACCTACGACCACGCAGGCAGGCTCACCAAAATTGACCAGCAGATTGATTCAAACTCACCTGTAACCCTTGCAACGCTCGAATACAACGAAATAGGGCAGTTGATAAAAGAAAACCTGCATGTAAACACCTCAAACTCAACAGCATTGCAGGCAGTAGATTACAAGTATAACATAAGGGGTTGGCTTACAGACATTAACGATGTAACCAACAAAGGCACAGACCTCTTTGCCATGCAACTGTTATACAACAACCCAACCGGTATGGGCAGTTTAACCGCTTCGGCGCAGTACAACGGCAACGTATCGGCTGTAAAGTGGATGCAAAGTTCAGACAACACGCTTAAAGCCTACGCTTTCACCTATGACGGACTGGACAGAATGAAAGCGGCAAACTACGCTGACGGCTCGGCATTGACAGCAAACGTTGACAGGTTTAAAGAAGAGATTGGTTCATACGATTTGAACGGAAATATCCTCTCATTGAACAGAAGCGGGGTACAGAACAGTACCTTCTACTCAAATCTCGACCAGCTCACATATACCTACACAGGAAACCGGCTGATGAAAATAGTTGACGCGGGACAAAAGAGCTACGGTTTTATTGACAATATCCCTACCACAGACGACTATGAGTATGACGGAAACGGAAATTTGAAAAAAGATAACAACAAAGGCATCACCGATATTAAATATAATTACCTAAATTTGCCCGAAGAAGTAATTAAAGATGCTAATAACAAAGCGGTTTTCATTTATGATGCGGCAGGAAACAAGGTAAAAACGATAATGACAAATGGCGGTACGTCTATTTCAAGGTATTACGCAGGCATTATGGAATATAAAGACAACAAAACACTTGATTTTATTTACACCGACAAAGGACTTGCGTTTCCAAGCGGTGGAACGTATTCCTATGAATATCATTTGAAAGATCATCTTGGCAACACAAGGGCGGCATTTCAATCCGGTACCGGCGACAATCAGTTTATCAATTACTATCCCTTTGGCATGATAAGCGAACGCAGCACCAACGGAGCTATACATAACAGGCGGTTTTTCGGCGGAAAGGAATTTTTAGAAGATAATATTGGAGGCAATAAACTGAACTGGAGCGATTTCGGAGCAAGAATGTTAGATAACGGACGTTGGACAACGCCCGACCCCCTTGCCGAAAGAGGATACGAATGGAGCGGATATAATTATGCATTTAATAACCCCATGCGTTTTGTAGATTTGGACGGCAGGTGGCCTGGTGAACCATTTAAAAATCAAAGGGAGGCGGCTGCTGATTTTGGAAAAATATATAATGGTATGTCAATTTTAAGCGGTTTAGAATATGGCTCATCAATATACCCTATAAACATTGATGGCAAAAGATATTATACTTATACAGAGCCAAATATTGGAGAAAGGGCTAATGAAGTTGATCCAAGTATGCCACCTTCAGGTTCAGAACGTACTGCAATGGTTCACACTCATGGAAAATACAGTAGGTTCTACGACAGAGATAATTTTTCAAGAGACCCAGATACAGACATAGACTATTTCAGATACTGGCAAATAGACGGATACGTTGCTACGCCAAGCGGAACACTAAGAGAGTACAATGTGAAAACCGGAAAAGATGAAGTTGTATCTAATGAAATGCCAAGCGACCCCAAACATCCCAATCGGGTAAATAACATTAATCCCATAGGAATAGATCTTCGTAACCAAGAGACTAAAACTTTAGATAGAATAAACGAACTTTTCAACTTTTTTAATAGAGATAATCAATGAAACATAAATTAATTATATTCGGATTAGGCTTCATTTCAGCTGTTTTATTAGGAATAATATTTGCTTTATTTATCATCGGCAAGCATCCTGCGTCTTCTTCAACAACATTGAAACTGCAAAAATTATACGACCCCGACATAGACGGTTGGGTTCCAAATGAAGAAACCGCTATTAAAATAGCCGAAGCTATTTGGTTGACTGTTTTTCCAGAAGAAGATGTTATTCCACATAAACCATATAGGGCTGAACTAAAAGATGATGAGATATGGGTTGTCAGAGGCGCTATTCCATATCCCCCCAGACTCGGTTCTACTCCATATATAGAAATTCAGAAAAGTGATGGTAAAATATTAATGGTAATACACAGATAAATAGAGAAAATCATGAAGAGTATGGTACTGTCCCAACTTGCAGTTAATTCAACTTCTGACAGATAGAGTTTTAAACAGAAATTATTAAAAAAAGATAAACAAATTAAAAATAAACAGATTATGAGAAAGATTACATTACTATTAGCAACCGTTTTCATGGCAATAACAGGCTATGCACAGGAGAACAGAGCGCTCTTTTCGGGAGACGGCTTGAGCGACACCACCGCCTATGAGATACGCACGCCGGCGCAATTAGCAAGGCTTGCAGAACTTGTAAATGCGGGCAATGCCGATTACAGCGGCAGATACTTCACACTTGCCGCCGATATAAACCTTTCGGCTTACGGCACAGGCTTTAACAGCGGCAAAGGGTGGATTCCGATTGGAAATTTTGAGAATGCTTTCACCGGTCATTTCAACGGCAACAACCACACTGTTAGCGGATTGTACATCAACGACAGCGACCTTGATTTTGCCGGCTTGTTCGGCGTTATCATCGGCGGCGGCACCGTTCAAAACCTTAATGTTGAAGTCAATATCACCGGCGGCAACCACGTTGGCGGCATAACGGGCGGCATCGGCTACTACTGCAACATAACAGGCTGCGGCGTTGCGGGCGATGTTTCGGGCAACGGCTCGGTGGGCGGCGTTGCAGGTCAGTCGAGCGGAACTATTACCAACTGCTTTGCCGCAGGCGCAGTAAGCGGCAGCGATATTGTAGGCGGCATAGTTGGAAGCGCAGGTCATAACGGCGTTGTAACAGGCTGTTATGCCACAGGCGCGGTAAGCGGCAGGTTCAGCGTAGGCGGCGTGGCGGGTCATCTTTATCAAAGCACGGTAGAAAACTGCGCCGCTTTGAATCCGAGCATCACACGTCTTTCGGGCGATTATACCAATTTTGGTCGCATAGCAGGACATAATGAAGAAGGAACGCTTACCGCCAATGCCGCACGTGAAGACATGGTTGTTATAAACGAAATCACAACCGCATCAGACGGCGCAAGCCTTGACGGTGTTTCCGTGAGCAGAAGTTCGATTGATTTGCCTGCACGTATCAGGTAGTTACCGGTTTTTAGTCGGCAGCCTTTGGCAAAACGGCTGAATATCACATAATTAATCGGGCTTTTCAAAAGAGAAACCGCCAAACCGCTTGCATAATTTATGGTTACAGTGAACTCAATTTTTCAAAAAATATCAAAAACCGCCGCGGGGTTGGATATTCTGATCAATGCAGACGGAGAGGCAACCGTGCGGCTGGTTATTCTGTCGAAAGAGAAAAAATCGTTTAAGATTTTAACAGCGGCTGCATACGGCAACATACATGAGGCGGTAAAACAGATGCCTGCAGGAAGCCCGCTCGTTGTTTCAGTTGACGGCTACGGCATTATCCATAAAACGATAGATAAAAAGGATATGGACGAAGGAATTGCCGGAATATTGCCCAACGCAAAAATATCAGACCTCTATATTCAGAAAATTCATCAGGAGGGAACGGAAAAAGTCATTTTCTCTGTCGCAAGAAAAGAAAAGATTGATGAAATAACGGCAACGCTCAACGATTCGGGATTTTATCCATGCAGTATTATTCTTGGTCCCTTTGGAATAACCGCTCTTTTGCCGCTGATTCCGCCGAACGAAAAAATAGAGACTCCCGAATATAACATAGAGGTCAGGGACGGAGTAATTTTCTCATTCGGTAAAAGAGAAGACTGTTATTCGCCGAAAGAGATAGATTTTGGCAATCAGTTTATTTTGCCGGATTATCTTGCCGCTTTTTCCGGCTGCATCGGTTTTTTCGCCCCGACAGGCTTGATAACAAACAACATATCGGCAATAGAGGCGCAACAGAAAGAGTATTTAAGCAAAAAATTAATTTATCTGTCGGGCACAGGCATAACTGCCGCCATTTTTCTGGCGCTGATAATAAACATGCTTCTGTTCTCAAAATATTCTTCGGAAAACAGGCTTTTGAATCAGCGCATACAGTACGGACAGAAATTGATGATTGAAACAGATTCGTTAAAAAAGATATTGACTGTAAGAGAGGCGTTTATTGAAAAAAGCAGTGACAACACGTTAGCGAAAATGGCATATTTTTCCGACCGGTTAGCCTCTGTAATTCCGCCGTCAATAACTCTTGAGAGGTTGAATGTATATCCTCCGGAAACCGCGGCAAATAATAGAAACATGCCGGTATTTAATAAAAATGCAATTATTGTGACAGGCTATCTCAACTCGCCCGGAGCGCTGGAAAGAGTGATAAAAGAATTGTCCGGGTTTGAGTGGATTAAAACGGCAGATTTGATTAACTATACCGACAACGGATCGGATCCTGCATATTTTACAGTTGAAATAAAAACAGAATAAAAAAACGGATAACTAATTGAAAATGAAAACGAAAATGTCAAATTATAACAGATTAAAATTGTTGCTGTGCGGTTTTGCGGCGCTGCTGACGGTCTGTTATTTGACGGCTTTTCGCAAAACAGTTAATGAAAAGAGGATTCTTGTTCAAAACAGGGAGATCGTTTTTAACATCGGCAATGCTGAAAAACTGCAGGAAACGCTGATAAACAGAATATCCGTATTAAATTCGGATATTGTAGAGTTTCCAAAAGAGATTAATATTCAGGAAAAGCTTTTGGAGGTTGTAAACAGTAGCGTTTCGGAAAAAATAAAACTTATTGAAATACCCCGACAGGAATATTTTGAAGATGCTGATCTGTCATATTTTAATCAGTCAATAACCGTTCAGGGGAATTTTAAAGAACTGCTGCTTTTTTTAAGAACAGTTGAAAAAGACGGCGGACTGGGCAGGGTCTGTTCAGCCGATTTTTATAAATACCACGATAGACGAACCGGCGTTTCCGCAACAAGACTAAAGTTATATATACAGTTAATAATACCAAAAGAGAGATGAAAAAGATTGCATTTTATTTTTTACCGCTCCTTGTATTTTGCATTTCATGCGAAGATATTTTTGTTGAAAACATCAGCAACAGGGAGGTAACCGTTATCTGTCCCGGTGATAACTGGGAGCTGGAATTGCAGGACGATTCAACAATGACGGCAGAAGTGGTTTTCTGGTGGGAATATCTGAAAGGAGCCGATCGCTACGTCCTTCAGCTTGTAAGTCCCGATTTTTCGAACATAAACAGACTGCTGTTCGATGTTGTCGTTGATTCTGCAAACAGCTACAGCATGGCTTTGCCTGCCGGTCAATACCAGTGGAGAATACGCGCAGGGAACAGTTCGTATTTCACAGACTATGTAACCAGATCATTTTCAGTGCTGAAAATGGAATTGGGGGAAATCGGGGAATTAGAGGAGATTGAAGAAACAGAGGAAGCAGAAGAAACAGAGGAATTTGAGGAAGAGGGTGGAAAATGAATAAGAAAAGAGTAAATATGATTCTGATACCGTCTGTAATAACGGTATGGATACTGGCTCTGTACCGTATTTTTTCCTTAACGGGTTCCGTTTCGAACCTGCCCGATTCAAGCGCGTTGCCCTACGAGGCTAAAGAGAGCAGTATATCATCATACGATGCTATGGATCTGTTGCTTAACTATCGCGATCCTTTTGGAGCGATAGAGTTTTTTTTCAGAGAAAAAATTGATTTTGAACCTGCTCCCGTTATCGAACCCGTAATAGAGCCGGAAGTTATCATACCTTCAATAAAATACATAGGGCTTGTTGAAAAAAACGACAATACCCGCGGAGTCGCTTTGGCTGTGATTAATGACCGTTCGCGCCTGCTGTACGAGGGAGATACGCTTATGGGACTTGAAGTGAAAAAAATTGACAGAGACTCTCTGGTAGTCGAATTTAATAAAATGAGATTAAGATATTTAAAAGTAAAATAGGAAAAAGATGAAAATGAAAGTCATATTACTGCTGCTGACTGCGGCTGCATTCAACCTCTCTTACAGGAATGGCGGCAAAAAAGCCGTACGGGAAATTATTGTCAATTCGGGCGATTCGGTCATAGTTGCGCATCTGCCGTTAAATGAAACTAAAGTAAAAACATCGCCGCGCAAAACGTACTACTGGCACAGGCAGGGAAAAATATTCCATAATGCCGGAGATTACGGCGGAACGCTTTTAGAAAACAGTTATCAGGTTTTTTTGGACGGCAAACTGATTGTGTCGGGCGAATTTCATAAGGGAACAAAGAACGGAACATGGTTTTTCTGGAATGATGACGGAACATTAGACAATGTTTTATATTACAGAAAAGGCATTTTGAAAAATAAAGAATTTAAGTCGCCGGAAGAAAAAAGAAAACTGCAAATATGGAAAAGGGATAAGGAAAAACCGGAAAAACGAAAATTGTTTGGCAGAAAAACAAAAGATGCAGATGAGAATGTAGATGATGGTACAGATGAAAACAGTGATGATATTGAAGAAAACGATTAACCACTAACCACTAACCATTAACCACTAACCATTAACCACTAACCACTAACCATTAACCATTAACCATTAACCACTAACCACTAACCACTATTTCTTGAATAGGGCAGGAGAGAGGCTACCCCCCAGTTTGGCTTATGGGTAGCCCTTACCGCAAGAGCAGAATATCGCCTATTTTCATAAATTGCTGTCCGGTTTCATACACGCCTTCAATTCTGTACATGTACACACCTTCGTCGCACAGGCGGCCTCTGAAATAACCGTTCCATCCCCTGTTCTGGTCGGAGGTTTGATAGAGCACTTGCCCCCATCGGTTGTAAATCCTCAAACTGAACTTTCGGGTAGGGCTCATCACCGGCGGGTAAAACAGGTAATTCTTATAACCGCTGTTCGGAATCACATCGCTTGGCTCACCGGTAGCATCCGGTTTGAAAGTGTTCGGCAGGATGATATCTCCCGCGCTTTCGAGTTTCACTGCCTCGTGCATCGTATAGGAAGAGGTGCACTGCGGGGAGGTATATGACCCCACGGTAAGTGTGATATCGAAAGTGCCGGATTTACTGTACATGTGCGTCGGATTTGTTTCCGTACTCTCCGGCGAACCATCGCCCCAATCCCAGCGATACCATATATCGTAAGGTTGTCCCGAAGCGGAGATGTGTTTGGTGAAATCGGTTGCGGTCACTGTCTGACCTACCCACAGGAAATTCGGATGAATCTCAAAACCGGCCTGAGGTAGCGGAAGCACCACTACTTTTTGTGTGGTGGTTTGCGACACCATGTTGTAGCCCATAACGGTAAGCGTTACGGTGAAGGTATCTGCCCTCATATAGGTATGTATCGGATCTTTCTCGCTGGAGGTATATCCATCGCCGAAATCCCATTTATATGCTCTGGCATACAGAGAGGTATTTTCAAACTGTACCGTATACGGTACGCAGTTGGGCGGCAGGGGTTCGAAACTTGGCCTTGCCAATGGCGGTACGATATTGAAGGGAATCGTTTTGCTATCGGTGCAGTTACCGTCGTTGGGCGCCGTAACGTGTTGCGTTACGCTGAAATGCCCCCAATCTTTTAATATGAGCGGATCAGGTCTTGTTGCGTTATCATCAACAAAGTTTTCCATATAGCCTGTTTCAGTATCCGACCAACTCCACCGGTATATCAGGTGGTCTATTCCGGGAGACGGTATCAGATTGTCAATACCGATAGGCGGGGCAGGGAAGTCAAAATTTTCACGGCTTGGATTCAGTCGGAAATCTGCAGTTGGCGTACCGTAAACCAATACCTGTCTTGTTTGCGTTTCTACGCAGTTGCCTCTGCGAACG
>Ga0099364_10004999_pt1 | contig 19848 bp, 22 predicted proteins | sample TergutTh196P3_FD_73070 | JGI IMG/M metagenome (GOLD analysis project Ga0099364, IMG submission 73070) | Microcerotermes parvus P3 segment gut microbial communities from Pointe-Noire, Republic of the Congo - Th196 P3 | ecosystem: Host-associated > Arthropoda: Insects > Digestive system > Gut ... | reverse complement strand
TAGGAGATGCTTTGCCGGAGAGCGCAAACCTCGGAAATTTTCTGTATAAGCGCGGTATAGTTTTTTCCAACAAGTCACAGTTAGTCTCTTCCTCCACGAACCAGCGCGAGCCCTCGAATTTTTCACGCCTGAGGAAAGGGGATTCGGCGATCTGATTTCCGCCCGCATCGAAGGCGGAGCGAACAATGATTGTAAGTTCTTCGCCAATCGCGAGTAATCTGCGGAACATCGCTTCCTTTTGGCTTCTCTTTTCGTGCGTGGTGGGCAGATGAGAAAAAACAAAAGGAGACGCGTTTATCCCTTCCCGCATATTCTCATTCAAGAGCGCGTGATCCGGCAGGACGCCGGGATAGCGCAACGCGTCGACGTTTGTCATAATCCACACATCGTGGGCGGCGAGCACAGGCGGGGGAGATTCGTATACCGACGCCACGCCCTTATATTTTGGCGGCAAGGCAGTGGCAGCTTCAGCAGCCCATGAGATCAGAAAATCGAGCGCGGCGTCTCCTTCAAAGCGCACCGAGGAGGCTTCTCCAAGCGAGGGTGTTATGTCTTCCATCATCGCCAGCTTGGCCTCAATTTCCAGCGTTGACGACGTAATTTCCCGTATCGCCGGATCCATTTCGGGGTCGCCTCCGGCTTCGGCGGCAAATTTTGCCTCCAACGAAGCGCCGCAGAGAGCGTATAGCCCGCGAAGCAGTTCCTCGGCCGTGCTCCCTCCGTCGCTCTCCAATAACCCGCAGAATGATTCCGCTTGTGACAGAGCTTCCAAAGCGGTCTCGTCTCCGGAAAAAAACTCGCGCCACATAGCCAATCCTTCCGGCATTATTGCGGCAAATCGTGATGCGTCAGGTTCAATGCCTATGGCGGGACTTCTCAGTAAATTCGCCGTTCGCGACGGAGGCCAGCCCGCCTTGTGCGTTTCCCAGATTTCCCGCGCCATGTCGATAATTATTGTCTGGTCGACGGTGACTTCAGAGCGCGACTGCCAGGGTATGCCCATGCGCGAGAGCGCCGCGGTTAATGCCTGTGTCATTCCGGGTTCGGTCAATATCCCGCAGTCGAGCGCATCCTCACGCTCGAAGTAATGACGAGCAATAAAGTTCGCGATGAATTCGCACTGCAAGTACATATCCGACAATACGACGCGGCGCGTGACACATTCGCCGCTCTCGACGCTTTGAGCCGGGACGCCAAGCTGGGCGGACGCGTCGCGGAAATTTACTCCTCCCGAGTCCGGCACGAAAAATTCCATATCGACGCCACGTTCGGAAAACGCTCTTATCAATTTCAATTGAGCTCCTGTGAAGGACATGAAACCGATCCATCGCATAATCCCGCCCTCAAATACTTTCAGATTGGCGTCTTTCAGAGCGCGAAGCGCCAGCGAGGGTAATTCCGAGTTATCCGCGAGCTTGTGTCCGGCGAGATAAGAGAGGTATCCTTCGTACATTTTGCATAACAAGCCGTGATCGCGAATCATCTCGGGATCGACGTCTTCCAGCAGCAATTCGTTTACGGCCTCGCTGAGTGAGATGAGAAAACCGCGTCTTAATACGCCGGGAGGAACCGACGCGCCGGACTGCGTCATTTCATCGGCGACAAAGTCCCTCACGTATTGGAGAATGAGATAGTGATCCGGGGGATCGACGCATCTTCGGCGATCGATCCTGGGAACTATTCTGTTGTAAATATCTTGCCAGCCCAAAATTTCCGGTTTTGAGGCAAAATAATTGCCGGATCTGCGAAGCATGTCCAGCAGTAAATTCTCATTCGACTTCGACGGGAGTACGTAAATCAGCTTTTCCGCGCCGTCGCCCGATAATTTGCTTATCGCCGCCTTGAGCGACGACACTTTGACATAGCTGTAAACTTTGATCATCCGTGATCCGAAACGAACGGGTTCATCAGCGTTCCGATACCCTCTATCTCCACTTCCACTCTGTCGCCCGGCTTTACCCTGCCGATTCCCTCGGGAGTGCCTGTCGCGATGACGTCGCCGGGTTCCAGCGTGGCGAATCTGCTGATGTGCGAAATTATCCGGCTGACGGAGAATATCATGCCGTTTAGCTTATCCTGCTGAACTACGCGGCCGTTAAGTCTTGTCGTTATCGACGTGTCCGCGGATATCTGTTTGGTTAGCAGTATCACCGGGCCGAACGGGGCGAACGTGTCGAAACCCTTCGACCGCGTCCACTGTACGTCGCTTTTTTGTATTTCCCTTGCCGTGACATCGTTGAAGCACGAGTACCCGGCGACATATGACAACGCGTCAGATTCGGAGATTTTACGGCATCTTTTCCCAATGACAACCGCGAGCTCTCCTTCGTAATCAATACGTCCGGCCCACTCCGGTATCCTGACCGGGTCGCCGTATCCTACTATTGAAGAAGTCGGTTTCATGAAGATCAGAGGCTCTTCAGGCAATTCGCCGTTTATCTCGCGCGCGTGTCCCGCGTAGTTTTTCCCCACGCACCATATTTTTGTAGGCATGACCGGCGGCAACAGTTTGACGCGATCCAGCGGATAGCTCATCCTGAGAGTGGAAAACTCGCTCAGAAAGTCACCCTCCACCAGATCGACCATGTTGCCGTGGAGCGCTCCACTGTAAATTTTTCCTTCGAAAGCAAATTTACAAAATTTCAACGGGGCGGCTACGTCCCTTATCATGATATTATCGATCCTCCTCAAACGTCGGCGAAAGCTTCCGCGATTCTTTCCAGACCCTCCTGGAGCTGAGACCTGGGACATCCTGCGTTCAGCCTCGCGAATCCCTCGCCGGCAACGCCGAATTTTGATCCGTCGTTCAAAGCGACGCGGGCTTTATTAATCAGAATTTCCATCAATTGCTTACTGCTCAAGCCGTAGTCCCTGAAATCGAGCCAGAAGACATATGTACCCTCCGGGTGTTTGAGTTTCACTCGCGGCATACGCTCGCGCAGGAAATTCTCCACCAGCTCGCGGTTTTCCTCAAGGTATGCGAGCACGGCATCAAGCCATGACTCTCCTTTGGTGTAGGCGGCTTCGAGAGCGCATAACCCTAACATGTTAAGTTTCGATAAGTGCAGGCGCTCGAAGGCGCGGTTCATTCTGTCGTATATTATTTTGTCGCGCGCTATCCACGCTGACGTTCGCAGCCCGGCTATATTGAATGTTTTGCTGGGGGCGATGAGGGTTACTAACAAGGGGTCGAGCTCCGGGCAGGCGGCGGACATAGGGATATGTTTGGCGTTGCTGTAGACCAGATCTTGATGTATTTCGTCGCTAATCACAACGATTCTCCGTTCGAGGCACAAACTCCCGAGCGCGGTGAGTTCCTCACGCCTCCAAACGCGCGACACTGGATTGTGCGGACTGCACAGCACTATGGCGCGTACTCCGTCCAGTACTCCGGCAAGATGATCCAAATCCATCTCGTATCCGTTCTCCGCCTCGCGCAGCGGGTTCTCCACGACTATCCTTCCGTTTCGGCGGATCTCCCTGAAAAAAGGCGGATAAGCGGGAGTCTGCACGACGACGCCGTCTCCAGGTTCGGTGAATTCGTTCAAAGCCACGGCAATTCCCGTGATGACTCCCGGCATAAAGCCTATCTGTCCGGGGGTTACATTCCACCCGTGGCGACGGCGCTCCCAATCCGCGACGGCGGTTTGATATCCGTGCATCTGATCGGTTGGGTAACCAAATACCCCGAACTCGACCTTTTTTTTCAGCGCGTCGATTATTTCGGGGGCCGATTTGAAATCCATGTCCGCAACCCATAACGCCAGCAAGTCGTCATCGCCGAACAAATGTCCCATATCGTCCCACTTTTCGCAGGCCGTGCCCCGTCTGTCTATCCTGGCGTCAAAATCATATTTTGTCGAACTCAACATTATCCCTCCGCTGAATTTTTTTCGAAAAAATTTTTTTAGATAGTCATAGTACCAAATGAGTTTTGATGCCGCAACTCAAAAGGCTTTCTGCGCCGTGCGCGAAATAATCTCCTCCTGATGATAGTCGTCCAGATCAATGAAATAGTCGCTGTAACCGGCGACGCGGACGAGCAGCCCTCTGTGCTCCCGCGGGTTTTTCTGCGCCTCGCGCAGCGTTGCCTCATCAACAACATTGAACTGAATGTGGTGCCCTCCGAGTTTGAAGTACGCTCGTATCAGATTTACCAGTCCCTCCAGTCCTTTTTCACCGTCAAGCACTGCCGGCAGGAAGCGCTGGTTGAGCAGCGTTCCGCCGGATTTCACCTGATCCATTTTGCCGAGGGATTTTACCACGGCGGTCGGTCCGTTGCGATCCGCTCCGTGACTTGGAGACGTGCCGTCTGAAATCGGCGCGCCCTTGAAGCGTCCGTTCGGAGTAGCGGCCGTCATCTTTCCGAAATAATTATGGCAGGTTGTGGAAAGCATGTTGATGCGATAGGTCGGCCCCAATATGCTCGGTTTGTCGTCGATCGTATTGAACAAACTCTCGTACACGCGGCGCATTATGTCGTCCGCGTCGTCGTCGTCGTTGCCGTAAAAGGGAGTCTTGTTCCAAATCGCAAGGCGCATCGCCTCCTCACCCTCCCAATTTTTATTGCAGGTTTCCACAAGATGGGCGAGGGAGTATTTCGCGTCCTCGAATACGTGGCGTTTTATCGCGGATAAGCTGTCGGTGATTGTCCCGATCCCCGTGCATTGGATGTAATCGGTGTTGTACCTGGGGCCTCCGTTGTAGTAATCACGCCCTTTACTGATGCAGTCCCTTATGACGCATGACAGGAAAGTCGCCGGGAAGAATTCGGCGTATCGCGCTCTGAGATAATTATCTACCTCGATCTTGGTGTTCACCACGTACTCCAACTGTTTCTCGAAAGCCGCATACAGATCGTCAAAAGTCCTGAAACTCTCCGGCGCGCCGGTTTGTATCCCGATCAGCTTTCCGCTCATCGGGTCGGCGCCGTTGTTGAGCGTGAGTTCAAGTACCTTTGGAGTATTGAGGTAACCGTGAAGAAGGTAGGCTTCTTTCCCGGCGCATCCTGTCTCAATGCAGCCGCTTGTCCCTCCTTCGCGCGCATCCTCGACGGTTTTCCCGACCCTCATCTGTTCCTGTATGACGACGTCGGCGTTAAATATGGACGGATAACCCATGCCGTGTCTTATCACGCGCCCGGCGGCCCGGAGAACGCTGTCCGGAGTGCGCGCGCCGACCTGTATGTTGCACTGAGGCTGAAGCAGCCGGAGTTCGTCGATGATCTCCAGCACGATAAACGTCACCTCGTTCGACCCGTCCGTGCCGTCGCGCTTCAATCCGGCGAGATTAATATTTGTGAAGTCGTTGTAGGTGCCGCTCTCCGCTGCCGTTACTCCGACCTTGGGCGGCGCCGGCGTGTTGTTTACCTTGATCCAAAAACATGAGAGGAGTTCCTTCGCGTCCTCGCGCGAGAGCGTTCCGTCGGCGAGTCCTTTTTCATAATAAGGGGCGAGGTGCTGATCAAGATGCCCGGGGCTCATGGCGTCCCAGCCGTTAAGTTCGGTGATCGTCCCGAGATGTACAAACCAGTACGTCTGAATCGCCTCCCAAAAATCGCGCGGCGCGTTCGCGGGTACCTGTCTGCAAACGTCGGCGATTTTGAGCAGTTCTTTTTTTCGTTTTGGGTCGGAGGTCTCGGACGCCATATGTTCGGCCAGTTCCGCGTGCCGCTTCGCGAAGATAATCGCCGCGTCGCAGGAATAATCCATGCCCTGAAGCTGGTCGTCCTTCGCGGTCGCCTCCGGGTCGTTCAGGAAATCGAGTCTGCTCCTTGCCTCCGCTATGTCGCGTTTCAGGTCGAGCATCCCTTTTTCGTAGATAAGGCCGTCAAGAGCCGTATGTCCAAGGGCGCGCTGTTCGCCAAACTCCGTAAACAAGCCGGCGTTATAAAGGTTCAGCCACTTTTGCGGCATACGCGCGAAAGCTTTGTCCCTCATGCTTCTTCCCCTCCAGTAGGGTATCACGGCGTTACGGTAAATATCTATGTCCCCAGGGTCGACCCCGTAGCTTTGCATCTCGCGGGAGTTCAATATCTCCAGATCTTCAACCGAGTGGCACGTCAGCTCCGGGAACGACGAGACAGCCTTGGGGCTCGATCCGCGTTCTCCCACTATCAGTTCGTCAGATCCAATATAAATCGTTTTTTTCTCGCAGATGTGTTTGAAGTTTAGCCCCCTCATTACGGGAGTCGCGTATTTTCCATCGTTTTCGCGGTAAAATTCTGTTTCAAGCGCCGCCCTCTCTGCGGAAAAAACCGGCTTGGTATCGAAACTCTCCTTGCGCAAACGCGTTATACGTTCATTCATTTTTTCACTCCTCCTCGCTTCGAAGACGTTGGAGACGCCCCGTTATTTATCGCTAACCGCCAATGACGGTGGGTATTCCGAAACTTTCGATGATTGCGGCGGACGAGGCAAGCATATTCTCGGTAGGGGGACGGGCGCCGCATAGTTTAAATTCCATTCCCCACCTTTTGTGCTTATCCTCCGCGGCGGTATGATAGGGGAGCAGGCTCGCGAGTTCAATACCCTTTACGCGCGCCAGAAATTCCCCGGTGGCTCGTATGTTGTCCTCGTCGGTATTGACGCCGGGAATGAACGGCACTCGCGCGAATATCCTCGCCCCGCTCTCGCCCAGCCGGACGAGATTGGATTTTATTAGCTCATTGTCAACTCCCGTGTATTCTCTGTGTTTGTCGGGATCCATATGTTTTATATCGTAAAGAAAGACGTCCGTCATCGGCGCCGCGTCAAGAAGGTTCCGAGGGTCGGCGAATCCGCAGGTATCTATCGCGGTGTTAATTTCGCGCCTTTTACATTCCTCCAGCAAGGCAATCGTAAAATCGAACTGAGCCAGCGGTTCGCCGCCCGAGATTGTCACGCCTCCGCCGGACTGGTCGAAGAAAATCCTCTCGCGCGTCACCGTCGTCATAATCTCGTCCGCCGTCGCCGCACGTCCGCAGATTTCGCGCGCGCCGGCCGGACAGGCGTCCGCGCACCTGCCTGAAACTTTGCATATATCGTAGTCGGTATCTATCGCGGGAAGTATCGCGTCGTTCGGACAGACGCCGACGCACGCCGAACAGCCGACGCACCTGTCCCGCCGGAATAGCAGCCGGGGCTCAAAATCTCTGCCATCCGGGTTATGGCACCACCGGCAGGAGAGCGGGCACCCCTTGAGATGGATCGAGACTCTTATTCCCGGCCCGTCGTGCAGGACATACCGTTTAATGTCAAAGACGATACCCGACTCCTGTTTCACGAACTATCCCCCTTCAATTCTTTTTTGTCTATTTTAACGTATGTTTGTACGCGAGGAGATGAAAATTTAATATTTAACGATTTTTAAGTATTAGGGTATAATTTTCCTTGCGGGAAGAAAATCGAGGAGGTGAAGGTTTTGGAAAGCAAAGGCGGATTAATTGTCATGGTCGATGACGATATTACGAATCTGACTGTTGCCAAAAGCACCCTTGTTGACGAATACGATTTCATTTCCGCGCCTTCAGGCAAAAAACTTTTTTTACTTCTGGAAAAATTGACGCCCGACTTAATATTACTGGACATCGAAATGCCTGAGATGGACGGTTATGAAGTTATAAAACAACTTAAAAGCAGCGAGAAAACCGCTCATATCCCGGTTATCTTTTTAACGGCGAAGATCGATCCCGAAAATGAAGTTAAAGGCCTTAACATGGGAGCGGTTGACTATATTACAAAGCCTTTCTCACGAGAATTGCTCATTAAACGCATACAATTACACCTGCTTTTTGAAGCGCAGAAAAAGGAATTGATGAATTACAGCCGTAATTTAGAAACCGAGGTTGATAAGAAAACCAAGACGGTTTTTGAATTGCAAAACGCGATTTTGAAAACAGTTTCCGAACTTGTCGAGTGCCGCGACAACGTGACGGGCGGACACATTGAACGGACGCAGCATAATTTAAGCATGTTGCTGAAATTCCTCCTGAAGCACGGCGTTTATACCGAGGAACTGTCATCGTGGGATATCAACCTTTTTGTCATGTCCTCGCAGTTGCATGACGTGGGGAAAATATCAATTAAAGATAACATTCTGATGAAGCCCGGAAAACTGACTGAGGAAGAATTTGAGGAAATGAAGAGGCACACTGTATACGGTGAAGATATTATAAAAAATATAGAGAAAAGCACAACGGAAAACGCATTTTTACAACATGCCGAAATATTAGCCGGCAGTCACCATGAAAAATGGAACGGCGAAGGTTATCCCCGTCGTCTCAAAGGAAATGATATACCGTTACAGGGGAGACTGATGGCGATTGTCGATGTTTACGACGCGCTTACGAACGATCGTCCCTATAAAGAAGCGCTTACTCATGAGGAAGCGGTCGAAATAATCAAAAAAGGAGTCGGCACGCATTTTGATCCGTTGATTAACGAAGTGTTCCTGATGTATGAAAAAGAATTCAAACATACCGCGAAAAGCATTTTCAGTCTCGATGCCGCTAATGATAGGATGAAATCCGCAAACGAACTCCGCGCGACTTTGAAAATGGTGGCCGGCATAGCTGATTTCCGCGGCGGTACGGAAGCCGACAGCTCGTGGTACATACGGCGGTATTTGGAAATTTTTTTAAACGCTTTATTAAAACACGAGAGATTCAAAGCGGAGGTTTCAGGCTGGAATACCGAGCTTTTCCTCATATCGGCGCAGTTGCACGACGTTGGAAAAATGACAATCGATAACGACATACTGAATAAGCCTGAAAGGTTGACAGAAGATGAATTTAAGAAATTAAAAACGCACGCGGACTTCGGAGTAAGAATAATCCGGCAAATAAAAGAAAACGTTGATGACGGCAGCATGCTGAATCACGCTGAGGCTTTGGTCGGCAGTCATCATGAGAAATGGGATGGAACCGGCTACCCTTTGGGACTGGAAGGCAAAAACATTCCATTGCAGGGAAGGATTATGGCCATTGTCGATGTTTACGAAGCCCTTATTAACGACCGTCCGCACAGGGGAAAAAAAACGCACAAGGAAGCTGTCGAGATTATAAAAAAAGACAGCGGCACATACTTTGATCCGGAGCTTATCGAAGTATTCCTTGAGATTGAGCCGCTTTTTGAAATGGTCGAGACTGAGGAGGCTCAGACGATCCAAAATAATCTACAAACCGCTTAATCTATTCCGTTAAACGGAAAAAAAAAGACGTATCCCTTGGAGAATGCGAACGGACGCCGTCCTTTTTCGGCGTTTTATCGGGATTCATCAGCCTTTTGCTATAAAAACCTTTGCAATCTCAAGAAGTTTTTCTTTATCGTTTTCGGCTGATTCGTTGATAACCATTTCCAAAAGCCGGTTCAGTATCGCGCCTGTTTCCACTCCTTCCGGCACGCCGATATCAATTAAGTCACGGCCGTTTACAGCTAAATCTCTCAAGGAAAAACATTGCCGCCCTTCAATAATCTCGTCTAAAACAAGTAAAATATTATCTAAAGTCGTTATTTTCTCCCGGCGATACTTTTCCAACTGAGCCGTCGCGTCCGCTCTTTTTACTTCAATCAGCAGACGGAATCTTTTTTCTCCAATCCGATTAAGCCATCTTTTTATATGCGTTCTTCCCGGCTGAATATATGTATCATGATATAGAATCAACTGTGTAACCGTTTCAATTGTATCGTTGTCATACTTCAACCGCAAAAGAATTTCTTTTGCCATATCTGAACCGGCCTGTGGATGCCCGCAAAAATGCCCGGCGGAATCAATCTCAATATAGCGTTCGGGCTTTCCAATATGATGAAACAGCATAGTCAGACGTAAGGCCGTATCGGCGGGAGCCTCAGACACGCTCTTAATTGTATGCCGCCAAACATCCGGATAATGACGCGGATTGTTTCGGTCAAATTCGATCATATCCCTTATTTCCGGAATTATTTCCTCAATTACCGGCGTATAAATCAGCAGCAAATTTTCTATGCCGAGTCCGATAATCATTTTGTTCATTTCGCCGGCAATACGCTCCGCGGCAATATTCTTCAATAATTTTTTATTCCTGAAAATAGCTTTTGACGTCTCATCCTCTATGCCAAATCCTAAAACGGAGGCAAAACGCAAAGCCCTCATTATCCGCAGCGCGTCCTCCTGAAATCGTTTATCGGGATTGCCTACGCAACGAATAGTTTGATTTTTAATGTCCGAAATACCATCGAAGAGATCCGCAAAACCTTTATTCGGATTATACGCAATTGCGTTTATCGTAAAATCTCTTCTTGATAAATCGTTTTTCAAATCGTTTACAAATTCAACTTTTTCCGGGCGTCTGTTATCGCTGTAAATGCCATCAATCCGATAAGTCGTAATTTCAAACGGTTTATGATTTAACAAAAGCGTTATTGTGCCATGCCGTAATCCGGTTTTGATTATATCGCGCCCTTCAAAGCATCTCATGGTATGCTCGGGTAATGCCGACGTGCAGATATCCCAATCTTCCGGTTTTTTTCCTAAAACGGCGTCCCGAACGCAACCGCCGACCACATACGCCTCATATCCGCTTTCTTCAAGCGTATCAATGATAAATCGTACTTCATCAGAGATGCTGATATTCACCGGATATAATCCTTTCATTTACCGATATGACAAACTCTTCGATAAAAAGCGCGGCGGCTTCGGTTCATTTTAGCTGGTGCGAGAGAGGGGACTTGATTATTGCCTCTCGTGTTGCACTTAAAGTAGATTGTTGATTTTTATGTAGGCCGTTTTGTGGGCCTGATTTGTTATTATGTCGCGTTTTCGATTGCCAATCCTAGGTGGAAGTCAGTTCCAATCCATATCTTCATGGGCGATCGTTTCGCCGCGCCGGTATTCTTCCATAGTGGCGGTATGGGCGGCAAGGTCGTCTGGTGTTTGCTTTGACGAAAAATTATATATGGAAAGAATATCGTCTAGTAGATTTTCTTCCGTTTTTTTTTGGTCTTGATTTATATAATTGTTTTCAAAGGCCTTTTCATTTGCTTTTCTAAAAAAAATTGATAATAAATAACCCATATCACTTAGAGTTCCGTTATATTTACGATAGCGACCAGAGGATAAATTTTCGGACACCATTCGTTTAACGAATTCAAGTGTGAGGTCTTCTACCGTACGGTTGTTTTTTTTAATTATTGATTCGAATTCCCAGGAATTATTTGAGATAAACAAAGCAAGATTATATCGAATTGTTTTGTACGCCTCTTCATGTGCAAGAAATACGCTGCAATCCAACATAACCCTCATCGTAAAATCTTTAATAACATAAAAAGATTCTTTTACGGTTTTAGATTTTGGAAAAAATAACTTGCAGAAGGTAAAACTGTTCATAAATTCATATTTAATTTCATAACTCAAATTTTGAAAGCCGTAAATAATCCTTTCTCTAAAACCGCAATCTTTCATATCTTTATTAAGAAAAAAAATTATAAAAATTGTGTTAATTAGGCTATGTAACCCAAATTGTGTTAAATAAGAAAAATCTGAAATAAACCCTATTACAAAAAACAATAATATTATCACAAAATATAATAAGAATTTTGGCATCAAACAGATTAATATACCCTGAAAAAGCAAAAAAACGGAATATAGGAATACCTCTTTTGTTTCGTTAGCTATTTGGGAATGTGTTAAACTAGAATAGGCTATTATTATAAACCCAATGCATATTATTAATATTAGAATCAAAGCACACCCATGAGGTTTTGATTTCACAATGAATTCCTATTCAGCAAGCTCACCCGGCGCCCCCAGCGGATGCTTGCTTTTCCGATTGCATCTCCTCGGCAGATTCAAGGGCGGTGAGGGTGCTTTTTAGGATTCCGGCGATTACTACTCTGTCTTGGTGGGAGAAGGACGCGGCTTGTGCCCTCACATCATCGCAGGCTGCGGCTATTGGGGCTATACCAAGTAAGGGGGGCTTTTTTAACCGCAATAATCTTCTGTGCTGAGCGGCGATTTTTTTTCGTTTTTCGGAGGAGTATTGCAATGGGTCGTTTCCGGTGTGCCCATCAGGGCCGCTCGACAGTAAAGACGAGTAGCGGGTTGGGTCGTCGGTTTCGCCGGTTAAATACGCTACGGAAGTATTCAGAGCGCGTGCAATTTCTATTATTGATTCCATTGGTGAGGCTTTTCCTTTTTCCCAACGCCATACAGTATTAGCTTGTACGCCAATAATAGAGGCTAGTTCAGCTTGAGTTAAACGCGCCCTCTTTCGAGATTCTTTTAATTTTTCAATAATAGACATTGTTTTTATGTCTTCCATTAATTAAGTCTACGATAATATATGATGAATATCTATAACCACTTAAGAAGGTAAAAACCTACATATAAGATGATATACACTATTGACATCTACAATTATGTAGGTATAATGATATTAGTAAGGGGTTGGTGATATTGAAATGGTTGAAATATTTTCGAGAGAAACGCGGATTTTCACAAAAAGAGATAGGGGATCGGATTGGTGTTCAGGAAAATACAATATGGCGTTGGGAAAATGAGAAAGCTACACCCTCGGCCGATAAAGTTTACGTAATCGCGAATTTATTCAACATATTGGTAGATGAATTACTCAACGGGCCGAAGGGGAATGAATTGAAATTCACAATTATATGGGAGGTAGATGATGACATGACTTCGATGGCGGTGAGGGAAAACGAATTCAAGATAGGTTTCGGAGAGCGCGAAGATTTTGGCGCGTTTTCATTTCCGAAAGATGCGGATGTTGAAGAGATCGGCGAACAATTCAAACGCGAATTGCGGGCCGCCCGCGCGGGGCGCAAAGCCAGGGATAAAGCGTTGAATGAGATGGCGGCGGATTAGGAGGGATAAGGCGTGGAATCTGAAATAGTCGAAATTGTTGGTGATTTTCTTGTTTGCATTGGCGACGTGGAGGAATTCTGTATTCGGCGTTCGGAAATAGTCAGCGTTGTGCTTGAGTTGGTAGACAAAGGCAAGTTTAAAGAAAAACCTGCCCATGATTACTATGAAGCAAAGTTATATACAAAATCGCTAAAACATTCTCACAACGTATATATTTCTGACGCTGGAAAAGATAAATTCATGAGAATGCTTCTGGGTATTGGAGATGGTGAGGAGAAAGGAATCAGCGCGATTGATTTGAAGTGATCTTGAAAAGAGTTCCCCCGGCGTTCGAGCGCCGGGGGAGGAATTGAAACTTCATGAAAACAAAACTGAACGGAGGAATCATATCATGAAACGTGCACATTTGGCAATAAGCGGAATTTTTGGCAGTTTGGGCGCGATTTGCGCGCGGTTGTCCGGCGCGGACAGGGATCTGGAATTTGCGCGGGCGGTTATCGCGCAGTATGAAATTGAAAATTCGAGGCTGAGGGAACAAATTGCGGTTTACAAGCAAGGGTTTGCAGCCCTGGATTGGAAGTATGACAGGTATGTCGCTGGCCAGTACGGACGGAATGTTTATTGCGCCCGTACTGAGACAATATCGGAGCAGTGCAGGCTGTATCCGGATGAAACGTGCATAGGCTGCGACTACTGCGGGGGAAATAACGACAATCCGGATGTTTGGTCGCCGGATGACTTTTACGAAGCGATGAGGGAAGCGGCCGCGGCGAGGGAAGAGTGAAAGGAGAGAAATCATGTCAGAAAGAATATTGAGGGTTCCTGAAGTGGCTAAAAGATTGGGGTGCTGCAAGTCCACGGTTTGGAACTACATAAAAAACAACCCGGACTTTCCGCGCCGGTATAAAGTCGGGCCAGGTAATGTTATGGGGTTCAAGGAATCCGAGATCGATAACTACATCGACACGTTGAGAGTTATAAATTGAGCCGCGGCATGAATGCAAGAGGCGGGCGTTATCTGTGGCAGGGGCATGTGTTATATGTCACGAAGCTATGTGGGAAGTGGGTCGCGGCATATGACGGGCCTTGCGGGGAGCGGAGTTTTTTGATGAACTCCGACTTGATGCCCGCGAAGTCTCGGGAGGAGATGCAGCGCGCTTTGGATTTTTGGGCGGATAAAGAGGGATTGGAGGCGTGGAGAGGATGATTCCTGAAAACAAAAAAGATTGCAGGGTTCGGGTACCGCTTTGCGGTATTTACCACGCGCTTTCGGAGGTAAGGATGAAAGATTGCCTGGGGTACTCGCCAAAATCGGAGAAGGACGAAATGTGCGCGTGGGCTTTAGACTTGGGGCTTGCGCATATGTGTAATGCAGAGAGTGAGGCGTTTGAGAGATAGAGATGAAGACGGTGATGATGCATGAAAGTCATACTGATATTTGACGAAGCTCCGGAATCGTGCAGCAAATGCGACTTGCAGGAATTTACCCTTACTCGTGATGGCAGTTTTACTTTGCCGTATTGTGCCGCCGGTGGCGGTGTTGATTTGCAAAATTTTACAGAAAAACGCGCTGAGGATTGCCCTCTGATAATCTTGCCTGACGATGACACAAGCCCGCTTGGGATTGCGCTTGCCAATATGCAGCGTATCGGAATTTGATTGAAGGAGTGCGGCATATGCAGGTTAGAAGATTTAAGAAATTGATACCCAAAGATTACATTGTCCAAAACTGCCGGACATACTTAGCCATCGGATCAGGTTACGTGCATGATTTGATAGCGGTGGATTCGCAAACTTTAAAAGTGATAACATCGGACATTGTGCAACGCAACGAGCCGAAGTTTGCCGAAATAATTGAGGCTATCGAAAAATTACCTCGCGATGTTTTGAAGGAAATAATGACCCTTGATGACGAAATCGAAAACCCTTTACCGGTTTTCATGTGGCGCGATAATCAGATTCAAGAAACGCAGACTGAAGATTACGAATGGCCGAACGTAGACAGCAAGGGATTCCTTCTTTATGAAAATACCACTTTTAAAACAGAGAAGGAGTGTGTTAGGTACGCGCGTAGAAATATGGCCCTGTTCCTGCAATGGGTGGAAGAGCTAACGGCCGCCAATATCGAAAAATCTCAAAAAATCTTGGACTGCGTAAAGGAATATCGCCGGAGCGACAAATATTTGTCGGAAATCGAGTCGAAATATGAGGAGGTAGCCGACAGATGAACGAGAAGCCGATCATATTTTCTACTCTCGAAGTGAGGGCGATTCTTGAGGGGAGAAAAAATCAGACGAGGCGCGTTATGAAGCCGCAACCAACTCTCGACGCGAACGGCTGGATGGCATGGAAAACTGTTAGGTGGTTGCCGGAGCTATCGAGTTTAATTATTGGAAAACAACACACCGGATATCACCATTTACCGTTCAAGCCCGGCGACGTTCTTTGGGTACGGGAAACATGGTTCTATGCTCTTGGCACAATGGAGTATTTGTACCGTGCCGATAGCGATACGCCGTTAAGAGATAGGGTTGCCGGCGGTGTTAATAAACAAAAATGGCGCTCTCCCATCCACATGCCCCACGCCGCCGCCCGGATATTCCTGCGGGTGAAGGATGTACGGGTTGAGAAATTGAACGAGATATCACAAGAAGACGCGAAGGCCGAAGGCGTCTATGAAATACGTCCAAATTGGTGGTTTTTTTGTGATCCCGCAACTATCTCAGCCCCAAACTGTACGCTTGCAGCAACTCCAAAACAAGCGTTTATGTGGTTATGGAATTTTCTGTACAGGAAAAACATCGAGATTAGCTGGGGTAATTCATTTGTTTGGGTGTACACGTTTGAAAGGATTGATGCGGCATGAAAGCATCAAAAGGCGGTATGCAATCCGTCGGGTTGAACCATTCGATTTACTGTCCTCAATGCGGGAAACCTGCCGCGCGGAAAGAAATAAGAAGCAGCGTTGAGGCATACATGCACTTCACGAAAAAAGGGACGGTTTGGCATAAGGCTGAACCGGTACAGGGTGGAGGTTACCAATGAAAGAGATAAAAGTATACCAATGTGAAAAGTGTAACAACGCGTATTTCGAACCCAAAGCAGCGGAAAAATGTTGCACTCCGAAGATATGCGAAGACTGCGGCGTGGAGATGCCGCCGAAATACTATTACGTCGTCTGCGATCCGTGCAGGGAAAAGCGCAAACTTGAAAGAGCCGAGAAAATGACGCTTGCGGAATATTTTAAAGCATACCCGGATCATTACCCGCTGTTCACTGTCGATGGAGAATGTATTTTGCTGGGTGATTTTGATTGTTTCGATGATTGGGAAAGTTACCGCGAGGATGAGCGCCCGCAATATCTGTACGGCGCTACGCAGAGGTTTGTTGAGTTAAACGCGGACGGCATTATCGACCATCTCAACGAAGAAGTGAGTTTCGAGGACGATGTGGAGATGTTTGACGATGACGCCTGCGCGGAGATATATCGGTTCTGCGAGGACTGGAACAATCGCAACGCATTCGAATATTTCGAGGAAAATCCAAAGTTAGCGGTATTCCTTAGTGAGGAGGCCGCCAATGCTGACTAAAACTGAAATCGAAGCCATAAGAATACGGTGTAGGAATGTAAAAGAATACGGCATTCCAGGAGCCCATACAGCTATTGCGGTTTATGAATATTACATTTCTGACATTCCTGCTCTGCTCGCCGCACTGGCCGACCGCGACAAGCCGTGCGAGTGTGAGCGAGTAGGATTTCGTCACAGAAACAATAGAAGCTACCTCTTGCATTCATTAGGTGGGGGATGGTTTGTAAGGACTGTGTTCGAAGATGATCACTGTCGCGGTGAAGCCGCTTTAATAGACATTCACTACTGCCCGTGGTGCGGTCATCCGCTGCCGGAAATGGAGGGTGTAAACAATGACGAAAGCTGAGATAGGCGAGATTAGATCGCGGTGTGAGGCTGCGAAAGATGTTATCGAAAACTTGATTGCCTCGCATGGTGAGACATTAGGACATCATATTTGTAAGCTTTTTATTGACACAAACGACGACCTATTTAATGTGCTCAACGTCTACGAAGAACTGCAAGCTGACCTCGAACGCGAGACCGCCGGTCGTTCGTACTTGAACAAAGCCTTAAATAGTACGAAACAAGAGTTGGACTATTTTAAAAGCGTTCTCAAGGGAAAGAAAAAAAATGCGGTGATTGTTGATCTTAAGGCAGAGCGCGACCGCCACAAGTCTCGGATCGATGAATTAGAGAAGGCTAATGACTGCTTGAGGTCACAGTTATCGGCACTTCAGCAGTTATGCGAATTACACAAGATTATTCCGGAGGCGAACTAGATGAAATCAGAGCGGTACTTGTTTAGGGGGAAAACTGACCCCATGCGTGAGGGTGAACCTAGCTATTGGGCAGTAGGTTCGTATTACGAAGGCAGTAATGGTGAAACCCTCATTCTGAAAAAAGATTGCGAGAGTGAGGTATATGTTATTGCATCGTCCGTCGGCCAGTGTACCGGCCTGCGTGATAAGAATGGAACGCTTATTTGGGAAGGCGATATTCTGCGCCACTATAAAAACCTGAATAGTGGTGTTGTTACGTGGGATCAAAAAGCAAACGGTGGAATGGGGGGTTGGGGTATGTTCCACCCGCTGAATGAATTTGAGATAAACGGCACCATCCACGATAACCCGGAATTGCTAAGCGGTTCCGGCAAATGAAACTTTACGACGTGGAGGCGAGCTGATGAACGCGCTGTCACTGTTCACGGGGATCGGTGGTATTGATGCGGCCGCCGAACTCGCCAGAATAAGAACCGTGGCAATGTGTGAAATAGACGATTATTGCCGGAAGGTTTTACGGAAACACTGGCCGCATGTGCCGGTATTTGAGGATATAAAGCTGTTGACGAAAGAGGTGTTGATAGATGCCAAGATACCGCCAATTGACGTTATTCACGGAGGGCCGCCATGCCAGCCCGTCAGTGTGGCTGGACGGCGCCGAGGACAAAACGATGACCGATATCTCTGGAGAGATGTTTTCAGGATTGTCGCCGACATTATGCCGCGTTTTTGCGTCTTTGAAAACGTACCTGGAATACTAACAATTGCCGCAGATGAAACAGAGCGAAAACTTATCGTAACTGCCACATCATCTGAAAATAACACAAAATCAGGCTCTGGAACGGTTGTTATATTGGGAGGAGGAAGTGGAACAGAACTTGACCCATATATTATTACAACGGCAGGTGCGCTTTTAACTGTTTCTGAATTATGCAGTCAAGGTAAACCATTTAGAGAAAAACATTATAAACTTGGTAACAACATAGATTTGTCTGAATATGGTGAAAATTACAATGATGGCGCAGGTTTTCCGCAAATAGGTACAATGAGTATTCCATTTCTTGGAGTTTTTGACGGCGATGGTTATGAAATTTCAGGAATGTATATGAATATAATAGCAAATGAACATTCTATAAGTCCGGGGTTGTTTGCCAGCGCATTAAACAGTACAGGTACGGTAATAAAAAATCTTGGGGTTGTTGATGCAACAATAATTAGTAGAAATAATTATGAGGGAGGTTTTAATTATACTGGCGGCATTATAGGCTACAATTTCAATAATACCTCAGGCGGAATATTTAATTGTTACTTTACTGGTTCAATTTCTGCTTATTCAGCAGGACAAGTTTATGCGGCAGGTATTACTGCGTATAATAATCGTTCAACAATATCAAATTGCTGGGTTGACTGTACAATTGATATTGAAGCACATAGTAGTTCTTCTTATTCTTGCGGAGCAGGCATTGCAGGAGTTAATACAGGTAATGCTGATAATCCCGCATACATTAATGCTTGTTATACTAAAGGTTCAATAACTGTAAATGCTACAAATAATACCGCTTATGCAGGGGGAATTGCAGGTAATAACTCTACAGAAGGAAAAGTTTTAAATTGTTGGTCATCAGCGGCAATATATAGTTATAGTGGCGTTCAAGCGCGTGCTGGCGGCATTGCGGCAACATGCGCAACAGTATCTTCCGACTTAACTGATTGCGCCGCTTTAAATCCATTTTTAGTTTGTGAAGCACCAACTCCTTCTTTCGGTCGAGTTATCGGTAATACTTCGCCGGGATTAGTTGCAAATAATATTGCATATAACAATATGCTTAACCCAAATGGAGAAGCGACATGGGGAAATATTGGTCATGACCAACGTGACGGCGCCGATATAACCCTTGAAGAAATCTATGCAGACGGTACACTGGGCGGATTATTTACAGCGCCAGACTGGACAACCCAAAACGGTAAATTGCCCGGTTTTGATGCGCCTGTCGACATGCCTTTGCATTTGTTAATTCAGGAAGGTATTTTTACTATTAACGGCAATGTTACGGATAACAATTTACAACAACTTGCCGATGTTGCAATAACACTTACAGGTTATGATAATTATTCTGTATTTACAGATGCTTCAGGAGATTATGAAATAGAAAATGTTTATGGCGGTTCTGGATTTGTTTATACGCTTGCAGCATCAAAAACAGGCTATATTCCTCATACAGAAATAATTGAAGTTACTCATGATGAAACGTACAATATAATGCTTACTGCAATTCCTTATTATACAGTATCAGGTATAGTTACGGCTAATGATACGAGCACTGGAATTGAAGGAGTTGAGATAACTCTTACAGGATATGTTAATTATACAACAACTTCAAATAGTTCAGGCGAATATACAATACCGATTGTTTATGATGGTTTTGAATATACATTAACAGCCAGAATATCAGGTTATTCACAACATACATATAATTTTGCAATGTCAGGAGAAGATATAACGCACAATATAGAACTTGTTGAATATCACTTCCCTGTATCTAATTTAGTTGCCGGTATTGATTTACATAGTGCTTATATTACATGGGAAGCGCCTGTTGTAGGAATACCTGTAACATATACTTTAGATGATGGAACTTATGAAAATGGTTGGCATGAAA
>Ga0099364_10004998_pt1 | contig 19852 bp, 17 predicted proteins | sample TergutTh196P3_FD_73070 | JGI IMG/M metagenome (GOLD analysis project Ga0099364, IMG submission 73070) | Microcerotermes parvus P3 segment gut microbial communities from Pointe-Noire, Republic of the Congo - Th196 P3 | ecosystem: Host-associated > Arthropoda: Insects > Digestive system > Gut ... | reverse complement strand
ATTTGCGTAGAGCCGATGGGCGCGACTGGGACGGAATAATGCACGTCAATCCCGGATTGAAAGAGAAAGCGTTGGCGATGCTTTATAATCCATTAGATACCGATATTACGCGAACAATCAAATTTCCCGTGTATTATACTGCTAACCACGACCAGCTTTCTGTACGTATACAGGAAGAAAGACCCAGAACATACAGAGTAGACAGGGATTATAATGTAACCATTACCGTTACGATTCCTGCAAACAATTACACATGGTTAGTGATGGAGTAAAAAAAATATTATCTTTGCATTTTTAAATCTTATAAATATAAATCTTAAATCTTTTAATTATCAACAATATGAAGTTTCATTTTTTCAAAAGAACAATCCGGCTAATTAGCCTTGTGTTTTTCGTATTAACAGGCTGTTCTGCTCCTGAACCGCCGGCTCCGTATGGTTCCATCCCTACGAAGTATCAAATGGATTGGCAAAAGTTGGAGTATTACATGTTCATTCATTTTGGACCAAATACTTTTACCAATGTAGAATGGGGCGACGGCAGCGAAGACCCCAGGGTTTTTAATCCTACGGCATTGGATTGTCGTCAGTGGGCGGCTACGGCAAAAGCAGCGGGCATGAAGGCAATCATTATCACAGCAAAGCACCATGACGGTTTTTGCTTGTGGCCCAGCCAATACAGTACTCACACCGTTCGCGAAAGCGCATGGAAAGACGGGAAAGGCGATGTATTGAAGGAGTTGTCGGAGGCTTGTCGGGAATTTGGTCTGGAATTTGGCGTTTATCTTTCGCCATGGGACCAAAACCACCCAACGTATGGTACTCCCGATTACAATCAGGTATTTGTAAATACTCTGAAAGAAGTTTTGTCCAACTACGGACACGTTTTTGAGCAGTGGTTTGACGGAGCGATGGGCGAGGGTCCCGGTGGAAGACAGCAGCCTTATGATTGGAACTTGTTTAATTCGACGGTGTTAAACTTGCAGCCTCATGCCATAATCTTCAGCGACGTGGGACCCGGTTGCCGCTGGATGGGCAATGAACGTGGCATAGCCGGCGAAACCAACTGGTCTACCATGAATATAGAAGGATTTACGCCCGGCAGGGGGTCGCCTCCAACGACAATCTTGAATCAGGGCGAAGAAGGCGGCGCAGCATGGGTTCCGGCAGAAACAGACGTTTCAATCCGTCCGGGATGGTTCTACAGCTCTGCTACCGACAACAGAGTGAAGTCGCTTGCGCATGTAGTCGATATCTACTACACTTCCGTAGGACGCAACAGCAATCTGCTTTTGAACGTGCCGCCGGATCGTCGCGGATTGATTCACCCAAACGATTCGACGCGTCTGATGGAACTTCGCAGGATATTAGACGAGACTTTTGCCGACAATCTCGCAAAAAAAGCAAAGTTTACCGCTTCCCACACACGCGGACAATCATCCAAATTTGGAGCCCAAAAACTTAACGACGGAAAGTACGATACCTATTGGACTACCGACAACGACCAGCTTTCAGCCTCCATAGAAATAGATTTCGGCAAACAACAAACTTTCAACAGGTTGTTGCTTCAGGAATACATTCCGTTGGGACAGCGCGTAAAGTCATTTAGCGTGGAATATTGGGATGGCGGCGCATGGAAACAAATTAAACGCCAAACAACCATAGGTTACAAGCGTATATTGCGTTTTCCGATGGTTACGACGCAAAAATTGAGAGTTAATATCGAAGAATCGCTTGCTTGTCCGATTCTCAACGGAATAGAGGTCTATAAGGCTCCCGAATTATTAAGCCCTGTTAATGTTTTGCGCAATAGAGCCGGTAATGTAACCATTTCTTGTGATTCAAGCGACCCCGTTATCTATTACACATTAGACGGCAGCGAGGTCACTACGTCGTCTCAACGCTACGCCGGACAGTTTGCCTTACCCGAAGGCGGAACCGTTATGGCTAAAGCGTTTATCAACAACAACACGCAAAGTAGCGAAACGGTACGTGTTGATTTCGACATTGCCCCGACGAAATGGAGTATAGTATCGCCCGAAGTACGCGGAATTGAACGTGCAATAGACGGTAATCCGCTTTTGGCGGGCATATTACCCGAAAATCAATCGGCAATTGAAATTAATCTGGGTGAAGAACTTGTATTGAAAGGCTTTTCGTATTATCCTGTTGTAGGTTCTGTCGGAAATATTTACAGATATAATTTTTATACAAGCGTTGACGGCAGAAGATGGGATATACAGAAGCGTAATGCATCCTTTGACAATATTCAGAATAATCCCATTGTGCAATATGTTCATTTTGAGATTCCCATAAAAGCAAATTACATCAAACTTGAGGCAATTGAAACAGTTGAAGCAGGCAGACGTGTAAGCATTGGAGAGATAGGGGTGATAACCCGTTAGGTTCGCAATGTTTCAAATAAAAAACGCAATCGTAGATAAACAAGCGGTTGCGTTTCTTTTATTTTTATGATTGTTTTTGCACAAATCAATTTTTTGCAGTATTTTTGTCGTCAAATTTGTAGATATTATGACCTTATATAATTTAGTTTTTAATCCATACGAAGTAAATGCGTACGTTGTAGCCGCTTCCGACGGACAGTGTGCGCTAATCGACCCAGCCTGCTGTTCGGAGCAGGAGCGTAATGCTTTGACAGAATTTATAGCCGCAAAGGGTCTTCGCCCGGTTTGGCTGATTAATACGCACGGGCATTACGACCACGTGACAGGCAACGCTTTTGTGCACAAAACGTGGTCTGCTGCAAAACATGCAGCCCATCGCGACGACCTTTTTCTTATGGAAAACGGTTATCAGCGCGGCGAAATATTCGGATTTCCCGCAGAAAAACCGCCCACGCCGGATGTTTTTCTTGAAGATGGCGATACCGTAGAGTTTGACGATGTTTCGCTTAAAGTTATTCATGTTCCGGGTCATTCGCCCGGAAGTATCGTTTTGTATTCTCCCGAAGAAAAATTTGTTCTCACAGGCGATGTGCTGTTTAGCGGCAGCATAGGACGAACCGATATACCCGGCACACGAGCAAGTCACGACCTGCTGGTAGAAGGCATCAAGACGAAATTGATGACATTACCGCACGATACATCCGTTTATACGGGACACGGACCATCAACAACCATCGGAAAGGAAAAGGCGACGAATCCGTTTCTGCAATAACTGCAAAAACATGATATTTTTATCTTTTTACTTTGTCCACTTTATTTGTGTCATCACCGGAAAATGGTCGGATGGATAGCGCGGCGAGAATCGCCTGTTGGGCGGTACGTTCTCAATTGCGGGATCAGCCATCCAGTATATGTCGGTTAAGATACCGTAGCGCAATACAGTAAAATGCGACGTCAGGAAAATATGGTCAATACGATTATCTGTCTTCACATTGATGTTGAAACTGTTGAAAGTTCCGTTGTTGGCATAGCGTATTGGCGACAGGTCGTAGGCATCGCGCAAAATGCCTGAAGTGTTGAGCAGTACGTAACTTTCGTTGTTTTGGTTGACGTTGAAATCGCCCATTAGAATAACCGGAAAATTTTCGTCTGTTTCGCGAATTTTCTCCAATATCAATTTACAACTTTCGCGACGCGCCTCAACTCCTACGTGGTCCATGTGCAGATTGAAGAACAGAAACCGGAAGCCTGTTTTTATGTCCTTAAACTCGCCCCATGTGCAAATACGTGGCAGGGCGGCGTCCCAGCCTCTGTTTGGTCGGTCGGTGACGGTCGACATCCAAAAATCTCCGCTTCGCAGAATTTCGAATTTATCGGTTTTGTAGAAGATAGCGGAAAATTCGCCGGCATGTAGCCCGTCGTCGCGCCCTATGCCGAAATAATCGTAGCCCGGAAGCGAACGCTTGAGGTCTTCTAACTGATGATGCAATCCTTCCTGTGTTCCGAAAATATCGAAATCGTGGAAAAGAATCTGTCCTGCGATAACAGGACAACGTTGCTGCCAGCCATTGCCCGCTATTGAATCGCCGCGATTATCGTAGCGAATATTATACGTGGCTATGTTTATGGATTGCTCCTGACTGCTGCATCCCAAAAATGACAATAACATGATAAAAATTGGTAATCGATTCATATTTATATATTTAGTTAAAATTTAACTTCATTTTCTTTCGGGTATTCTATTCTGACATGGTATATATTCATCAGTCTGTTTTTTATTATTTGCTTGGCAACGTTGATTTCGCGGTATGTTATGTTTGCGTCGTTATATTGCCCTTCCTTTATTTGATAGTTTACGATATTGTCTACAAGGTCGCTGATAGTTTTTTGCGAAATTTCCTTCAAACTCCGCGATGCAGCTTCTATCGAATCACACATCATCATCACTACCATTTCCTTCGAGAAGGGCGCCGGTCCGGGATAACTGAACTTCGAACGGTCTACGGGCTTGTCGGGCTGCTGATTTTGTTGCATTGTGTAAAAATAGCGTACAATAGCGTTGCCATGATGTGTTGGTATAAAATCGATGATGTGCTGCGGAAGTCCGTGTTTGCGGGCAATTTCTATTCCTTTTGTAACATGATCGATGATGTATTTTGCGCTTTCTTCGGGCGTTATACTTTCGTGCGGATTATGGTTGCCCGACTGGTTTTCTGTAAAATATTCGGGACGGTTGGTTTTTCCGATGTCGTGGTATAATGCGCCGGTGCGTACAAGCAACGGATTGCCGCCTATTTGCCTTATTACTTCTTCCGAAAGGTTTGCCACCTGCAACGAGTGCTGAAAAGTGCCCGGCGTTTCTTCCGAAAGTTTGCGCAAAAGCGGCTGATTAGTATCCGAAAGTTCCATCAGAGTAATATCCGAAATAAAGCCGAAAGCCTTTTCAAAAAAGAAGATAGCCGGATAAGCCACAAAGACCAATGTTCCGCTAATTGCGAAACGAACATAGTTCATCCATTCGATGTGCATAAAATGAGTTCCATGCATCAGCGCTAATGCTGAATATGCCACACAATACGCGATAATCACCAAAGAAATAGATCTGAAAAGCGATCCGCGACGGTAGATCGATTTAACATTAATAACTCCCACAAAACCTGCTAAAAAGTTGAGAAACATAAATTCAAAACCGTTTGGAGCAATAAAGCCAATAAGTAAGAGCGAAATCCAGTATATAAAATTTGCGATGCGCGCGTCATAGAATGTACATATCATCAAAGGCATAAACACGTATGGCAAAACGTACAGATTGAAATAGTTGTTTCTTACGGCAATACATGAAATGCCTATAAATAGGAGCATTATAAGCAACAAAAAGCCTGTTTTTTTGACGTTGCGGAAAATTTCCGGACGAAAAGTCATCAGATAGATAAAAACCAACATGAAGCAGAAAATAACAACTATTGCCTGTCCTGCCCATATCTGTTTGAAATTGCCTGAAACGCCCACTCTGTGTTCAAATTCGTATTTCAACGACGCCAAAATGTTAAATTTTTCATCGTTTACAAGTTCGCCGCGTTCAATAATTCTACGATTGGCAAATACGACGCTTTTGGTATATGAAATTTTACTTATTTGTTCATTTTTCGCCGTATTTGTAATATCGGCATTGAATGTCAGATTGGGTTGAATAAAGTTATTCATGTCCAGTCTTCTCAAAAACAGCATTTCTTCTTCGCTGTGTTCTTTTTCCAAAACCGACATCAACATTTCATAAGCATATTTGGGCGTAATAATGTCGCTGACAGAACCTTTCCGTACTACATTATTGTTATTGATAATTACTATTTGGTTCGACAAACTTTGATTACCGATGTTCTCATCGGTTTGAAATATAAGACGACTGTACAAAAAATCCAAAAATGACGTCACGGTATTAAACAGTCTGTCCATGTTTTCGCCGGGTAATTCTGACGCCGCCCGCGCGTGGAATGTTTGTGTGAAAAGTCTTTTTTGTTGTGCGCCAACTTCCGGACGCTCGTTATAATACATCTCAAAAGTTCTTTGCAGGCTGTCTTTTTCGGCGTCTATTTCCTGCTGTGTTTTTTGAATCGGAAAATCGAACGGAGCATATAAATCGTCATGTCCCCATGTTTTCCCTTTCTGAAATTCGTAAGGGAACTTTCCCTCGCGCGGAAACAGTAAACACACTGCAACTACACCGATAACATACAGCAAAATTACATATAAGTGCGTCTGTATAAAACTCCATATCTTACTCATAACCACCATACAATTAACAATTAACAATTAACAATTAACATGAATCAAAGCTAAATTTTTTGCAAAAATAACATTTTTTTCATTATATTAACTCAAATCCTATATCTTTCCGAAAATATTTGCCTTCAAAATTGATTATTTCGGCATTTTCGTTTGATTTTTTCAATGCCTTTTTCATATCCTCGGCAAGCGCGGTAACTGCTATAACACGTCCTCCGGCAGTTATGATTTGTTTATCGCTTTTAGCGGTTCCGGCATGGAAAACAATACAGTCTGACGTTGATTTCAGTCCTTCAATTGGTTTTCCCTTTTCGTATTCATCGGGATAGCCTCCGGAAACTAGCATCACGGTTGTAGCCGTTTGCGAACTAACCCTGACGGTTTGCCTGTTGAGTTTGCCGTCAGCAGCCGCTTGCAACAATTCCAGCAAATCGTTTTCGAGGCGCGGAATAACTACTTCCGTTTCGGGGTCGCCCAAACGGACGTTGTATTCAATCACCATCGGGTCGCCGTTTACGTTGATTAGACCAAAGAAAATAAATCCCGTATAAGGAATTTTTTCTTTGCGAAGCCCTTCAACTGTTGGACGAACGATGCGCGTTTCAACTTTTTCCATAAACTCCTTACCTGCAAACGGAACCGGCGATACGGCTCCCATACCGCCCGTATTGGGTCCTGTATCGCCTTCGCCTATACGTTTATAATCTTTGGCTTCGGGCAGCATCACGTAATTTTCGCCATCGGTGAGCGCAAACACCGAAAGTTCTATCCCTGAAAGAAACTCCTCTATAACAACTTTTTTGCCTGCTTTTCCGAACTTTCCCGCAAACATTTTGCGCAAGGCGCTAAAAGCCTCTTCATGCGAATCAACGATAACAACGCCCTTTCCGGCAGCCAATCCATCAGCTTTCAACACATATGGAGGTTTCAGACTGCGGATAAAATCATGCGCCTGCGCTTCATATTCTTCTGTGAAACTGCGATATGCAGCCGTCGGTATGCCGTGACGCCGCATAAACTCCTTCGCAAAATCCTTACTGCCTTCCAATTGAGCGCCCTGCGCCGAAGGACCTATCACCGGTATATGTTTAAGTTCGGAACTTCCTGCAAAATAATCAACTATACCTTTAACTAACGGTTCTTCGGGTCCCACCACTATCATGTCAATTCGTTCCTGCAAAGCAAATTTGCCCATCTTTTCGAAATCGTTTACGCCTATTGGCACATTGTTTCCTGTTTGCTCCGTTCCCGCATTTCCGGGAGCAATGTACAAACCTGTCAAAACCTGACTTTGGGCTATTTTCCATGCCAGAGCATGTTCGCGCCCACCCGAGCCTATCAATAATACACGCATTTTTTATTGAAAATTGAAAATTGAAAATTATTTTTTGGCAAAAGTAAACATTTTTTTTGAAAATTCGTATTTTTGCACCGATTTTTTATTCAATCAATAATCAATATTCAATAATCAATATTCAATAAATGGGACGTATAGTAGGTATAGATTACGGACTTAAGCGCGCAGGCGTGGCTGTTTCCGACCCGCTTCAGATGATTGCGGGCGGGCTTGAAACGGTTGCTTCTGAAAAGATGATTGAATGGTTAGAAGCGTATATGGCGGTCGAAAAGGTAGAGCGTATCGTGGTTGGGCGTCCCACTATGCTCGACGGTTCGGAATCTGACGTCATGAAAAATTGCATCCAACCGTTCATCAATCAATTGAAAAAAAAATTTCCTGATACAATGATTGATACGTTCGACGAAAGATTTACGTCGAAAATGGCTGTCCGCGCAATGCTCGACGGTGGCTTGAAAAAGAAGGACAGGCGCGAAAAAGCCACGATCGACAAAATAAGCGCTACAATTTTTTTGCAGGAATATTTAGAAAAAATGAAAAATGATATGAAAAAACATAACATTTTTTGATTTTTTACGTATATATAGTAGTAGTATTAAGATTAAATGTGTTAAATGGAAAAAATTGGTTTCATAAAACTGTATATACTCGTTAGTTTCTGTTTCGTAATGACGCTGCAAGCACAACAAAATGATATTCCCGACAGACCTGTTATTGAATCAGTGACTGTTAACCGAACGAATGAAAGAGGAGCTGTTACTATAACTTGGAGTATGCCGGATCCGCAGATATCTCCTGTTAATGTCGAGGAGTTTGTTCTTCATTGGTACGAACATCATCCAGCGGCTCCCGGTAATCCTACGTCAACGGCGCGTCCATTTTTAACTTTAAACAAAAATGATTTGATAGGACCGCTCTATAGTCACACATTCATATACGACCCTCTACCGCCAGCCGTACCGCTAGACCCTGATATGCCCGACCCGCGAATATCATCGGTAGCATTTGCTGTTTCTGCTGTAAGCAACACGCCATCATATTCTACAAGTTTGCGGGCATACGAAAACTATAATGTAAATGTTACCAGCTTTTACGATTCGTGTAGAAAAGAAATCAGACTTGCATGGGATCCATACATAGGATGGCAGTCGAACACGCCGCCATACCAACCATTGATAGGCTACCGCGTGATGAGAATATTTGAAGGCATTGGAGGCAGTCCGATAACCATAGAAGAAATAGCAACACTTTCGGATAAAGAAACATCATATACGATACGCGATGTGGAAACAAACATAGTACATGCATATTACATAGAAGCAGTACGAGCCGACGAGGTAGTTTCAACCAGTTATAGAACGTTAAGACCTACCGATATGCCAAGACCGCCATCATTCATAGAAGCCTTAAATACCAAGTATAACGAATTTGGACAGCCCGAAATTAATTTCAGAATTGACCACACAGCTAGAACTAACGGTTATCTATTATCCGGCACAAGTAATCCCAATTTTCCGTTTGTTCCAATTGGAGAATTTGAAATTATTGATAAAACTGTAAACATAACTTTAACCGATTTGAATAATCACGAAAAGTCTTATTACTATAAGCTTGATGCTTTGCATATTTGCAGCGGGCAACCATACCTGGTTACGTCTAATGTGGCTACTGCGATGTGGTTGTCGATAAAACAGGTCGGATTAGTCAATTCTTTGAACTGGGATCCATATCAAAATTGGGATATTGACAACGACGTTGAATTTGACGTTAAATACGATGTATACCGAAAAATAGGCGATAACATGGAAGAAGTGATTGCTACCACCGCCGGTGATGAACAAACTGCCCGCGAAGACGATTTAATGGGGCAGGGAATAAACGAATCGGTTTGCTATTGGATTAGAGCAACACCTATGGTAGTAGGCGCAGCAAACAGATATGCCATTTCCAACACAGTTTGCGTTACTCCCGAAAGTGAAATTTTTATTCCCAGAGCCTTCATTCCAAATAGTATAGACCAAAACGATGAATATAAACCGACGTTCACTTTTCCGCCACATTCAGAGTATGTTATGGTATTGTACGACCGTACGGGCGCAATAGTTTACGAAACAACAAACTATGAAAATGGCTGGAACGGGCAACTTATGAACAGAAAACCTGCAAGCGAAGGCGTTTATACGTATGTTATACGATACAGAACAGCAGCCGGTAAGATGGTTATCAAAAACGGAACGTTCTTTTTGGCTATGCCGTAAAGTTTCATAATTTGATAAAAAAAGTTAATAATCAACAGCCTAAAGGTAAGAAGCAGCGTGAGCGCAAAACGACGCCTGAACCGTCGAATGTCGCCCATCGTATTTCGACTTTACCTTTTCTTGAGCGTTGCGATACATTTTTTTCCCGACACGAACGGATTTGGTTCTGGGGAATAATGGCTGTAACCTTATTGGCAAGCATCTTGCTGTATGACCCGCGTATAAGCGTCGGAGGCGACGATTCGGCATATATTGTTATTGCGCTTGAATTTTGGGACGATTTCAGATTTGTAAATTATCAGGGACCGCTATATCCCATCGTATTGAGCATAGTCTACGCAATTTTCGGCATGTCGCTAAAAGCGTTTAAGGTTTTTTCCATGTTGAGCATGATGGCATGTATATATTATATGTATAGAGCGTTCAGAAACCGTATTCCTTCAACTTTGCTTTTCGTTTCGCTGCTGTTCGTCTCTTTCAATTCGCACGTATTGTACTTTGCAAGCCAAACGTACAGCGAAGCATTTTACATGTTCATTCAGTCGTTGCTGCTCTTCGTCTTTTTCAAATTTTTTGTCGATGATGAGAAAAATCACGATACAAACGCTATTACCGCCGAACTCAAAAGGCATTTACTGTTGGCTGCCGTTCTTCTGTGCGCTGTGATAACACGCAGCGTTGGGTATTCGCTGTTTATTGCAATAATCGGATATTTCATTGTTTTCCGGCAATGGAAAAATTTGGGTTGGTGCGCGGCTTGTTTCTTTGCATGTTTTGCGGCGTATCAACTTTTGATATATTCGTTGTGGGGTCTTGAATCCTTACAGGCAAGCGGTCAGGCTGGCTCTCTTTTGAACAGGGACTTTTACAGACCGGAACTTGGGCGCGAAGATTTAGCCGGATTCATAGAACGATTATGGACAAACTCCAATCAGTATATCTCACGCTTTTTTATGATAATGCTCGGTTTGCGGGAAACATTTACACCCGAAGGATTTTTTGTCAGAACCATTCCTGAAATCACTATCATTGTTTATCTTATTGGATTGTTGGGGTTGTGGTTTTCGTACAAACATAACAGGTATCTGTTTTTTTCGAGTATCGTTGCCGGCGCTTTTCTAATTGTTACATTTGTGGTACTGCAAACGCATTGGAATCAGTTCCGGTTGATTGTGCCGGCTTATCCGTTAATGATTTTGCTGTTATTTTCGGGTATCTATTATCTGTTGCGATTACCGCAAATGCGTTCTTTACAGGTTTTGTTTTTTGTTCCTGTGGGCATCATCTTTTTTGCCATGTTAGCAGACACTTCCGACGCTGCAACAAAAACCGGAAAACTGCAAAACGAATATAGCGGACTTACGCCTGACTGGCTTAATTATGCAAAAGCGTCGGCATGGGCTGCCGAAAATCTTCCAAAAGACGCTTACGTTGCCTGTCGCAAACCATCTATTTCAACAATATATGGCAAAGGCAAAAAGTTCTATGGTATTTATTCTGTGCGAAGCGGCAACTTCGATATGTTCTATGATCGATGGAAAGCCGACAGTATGAGTTTTTCGATTGTTTCGCTCGAAGGAATAAGCGAAGAGATGTACAATGCCTTGCTGGGAAACGTTGAAGCGCGCTTGTGGATAGGCGACAAATCTTATTTTGCAGTGAAGGATAAAGAGCGCTTACAACAGTTATCCGAGCAGTTCAACAATATGGCAATCATAGATTCGCCTGTCAACTTTGAGCCTGTTGTAAACGAGGCAGGGATGCAAAGGGCAATCTATTATCCCGATTCATTGCTTGCACCATTACGGGAAAGAAACGTCACGCATATCCTTACGGCAAATCTGCGTTTGAATCCGAACATCAAAGACGGGCAGATTATCAATACCGTAGAACGCGTCGCCCATTTCATTCAGGAAAAATACCCTGGTATCTTTCAAAGATTGGTGCAAATCGGCAATCCAAACGATGAACCGGCAGATATTTTTCAAATCAACTGGGACGTGGTTGAATAATAATATGTATTATCGAACTACTTTCCCTTATTCTCCGATTACAATTAATACATCGCCTTCCATTACTGCATCGCCTTTTGCTATCTTTATTTCGGTGACGGTGCCGACCTTGTCAGATTCGATATTGTTTTCCATCTTCATCGCTTCGAGCATCAGCACTTTTTGTCCGATGGATATTTTATCTCCGAGTTTGACAAAAATATCTATAATGGTACCCGGCAGCGGTGATTTGATGTATCCTGTTTTGGCGTCTATTTTTACGGCAGCGCCTTCGTCGGTAGACGGAATGGCTACTGAACGCAGTAATGTAGGGGTTTTGGTCTGTTTTACTTCCTTATCGACAAGAACCGTATAAGGCGTACCATTTACGTCTAATTCAACGGTTCGGTCTTCAACTGATTTGATTTCAACGGCATAATCGACGTCGTTGATGGTGAATTTATACTTTTTCATGGTTTATCGTTTAAAATATGTATTTAATCCGTGAACTTTCGAACTCCATGGCGAATAGGTACGCGATACCTTGTTGATGGTCAGCACGGTATTTTCCACGTCGTGCAGTTCTTCGCCGTAAAGATGGATAGCTGCTGCAATGGCAACGTATGCGCCATCGCTGCAGGCAACGTTCGATGGAACAGTTTCCTGCACAGGAGGTTCAACTTTCTTTTCATCAGGCTGCGAAACGCTGCTTTTCTGCTGCGAAACGGCAAATTTAAAGCCCAATTGCTTGAAAGCAAAATAATGCAGTATCAAGGCAAGAATAGCCACAATCATTGCTACAACCGAAATGCAGGTGGCAAGTTTGCTGTGTCTGGAAATTTCTTCAACTGTTTGCGCCGTTATCGACGTCAATGGAAGAAAACTCGCTAAAATCATCATTCTTATTATTCTACTCATATTCAATCAAAAATTAAAAATCATCAATCCAAAATTAGAGCGGAATATTGCTATGCTTTTTCGGCGGATTTGTATCCTTCTTTGTAGCCAGCGACTGCAACGCCCTGATAACACGGAAACGGGTATTACGCGGTTCTATCACGTCGTCGATGAAGCCGTATTTTGCTGCAACGTATGGATTGGCAAACTTATCGATATACTCCTGTTCTTTTTCGGCAATAAACTTCGTGCGTTCTTCGGGGTCTTCCATTCCCTTGATTTGTCGTCCGTAGAGTACTCCGATTGCTCCGCTGGCGCCCATAACCGCTATTTCGGCGGTGGGCCAGGCGTAGTTTATGTCGCCGCGCAATTGCTTGCAACTCATCACGTCGTGTGCGCCGCCGTATGATTTGCGCAACGTTACGGTTACTTTCGGAACGGTGGCTTCGCCGTATGCAAACAGGAATTTTGCGCCATGTACGATGATTCCGCCATATTCCTGCGCCGTTCCCGGAAGGAATCCCGGCACGTCGACCAACGTCACGAGAGGAATATTGAAACAGTCGCAGAAACGCACAAACCTTGCGCCTTTGCGGGAAGCGTTGATGTCTAACACGCCTGCCAACCATTTGGGCTGATTGGCGACGATTCCGACGGACGTTCCGTTGAAGCGCGCAAAACCAACAACAAGATTGGGCGCATAGTGGCGATGTACTTCCATGAACTCGTTGTTGTCTACAATAGCATGTATGACGTCTTTTACGTCGTATGCTCTGTTTGGGTTATCGGGGACAATCTGGTTCAGGTTCTCGTCAAGGCGGTCAATCGGGTCGATACACGCTACTAATGGCGGTTCTTCGAGATTGTTTGACGGCATGTAACTCAACAGTTTGCGAATCAGCATAAGTCCTTCCTGTTCGGAATCGACCACAAAATGCGTCACTCCCGACTTTGCGGCATGAACCATAGCGCCGCCAAGTTCTGCATCGGTAACTTCCTCGTTGGTAACGGTTTTAACCACTTTTGGTCCGGTAACAAACATGTAACTGTTGTCTTTCGACATCATGATAAGGTCCGTCAGCGCAGGCGAATATACCGCTCCGCCGGCACATGGTCCGAAGATAGCCGAAATTTGCGGCACCACTCCCGACGCCATGATGTTGCGCTGAAAGATTTCTGCGTAGCCGGCAAGACTTTGAACGCCTTCCTGAATACGCGCGCCGCCCGAATCGTTAATACCAATAACAGGCGCGCCTACTTTCATTGCCATATCCATCAGTTTGCAGATTTTTTTCGAGAATGTTTCGCTCAACGAGCCTCCAAACACTGTAAAATCCTGCGAATAGACGTAAACTAAACGTCCGTCGATGGTACCGTAGCCGGTTACTACTCCGTCGCCCATGTAAACTTCCTTCTCAAGCCCAAAGTCTTGACATCTATGGGTAACAAACATATCGAACTCTTCGAAACTGCCTTCGTCTAACAATATTTCGATACGTTCGCGGGCGGTCAGTTTACCTTTTTTGTGTTGCGCTTCCATGCGCTTTTCGCCTCCGCCCTGCTTGGCTTTGACCCGCAGGTCAATCAATTCCTTAATCTTTTTTTGTTGTGACATAACTATAATACTATTTTATCGCTACAAAATTCAACAAGCACGCCTCCGGTAGATTTCGGATGCAAAAAACCGATGTCCATACCATCGGCTCCCTTGCGGCTCTTTTTATCTATTGCCTCACAGCCACGCGCTTCAGAAACCATTATGGCTTCGTTCACATTATGAACAAAATAGGCAATGTGGTGAATGCCCTGCCCTTTCTTTTCGAGAAATTTAGCAATAGGGCTATCAGGTTCGGTTGGCTCCAAAAGTTCAATCTTGACTTCGCCAACCTTGAAAAACGCTACCTTAACCTTCTGGTCAGGCACCTCTTCAATCTTATAACACTCCAGTTCCAATACATCTTCGTAGAACTTTCGCGATTCTTCGATGCTTTTTACAGCAATACCAATGTGATCAATATGATATGGCTTTGAATACATAATACTTTTTACTTATTTAATTTGACAAATTTTTTACTAAAAAAAGATTCGGCAAAGTTAAAAAAGTAAAATGATAAAACAATAGAAAAATTGAAAAAAAAAAATTTTTTGCCGAAAAAAGCATAAAATCATGATTTTATTAACGCCTCGCGGCATGTTTTTTAGACATATGTTTTGAATGACACGTTTGCTAATGCAAGGTTTGTCAGGTATTTTTTCGCTTCCGGTCCCGTGTTGAACAGTAGATCCAATATGCTTATGTTTATCTTGAATCCGTGGTTTTCTGAAAAAACCTGTGTGTAATGCGGCATAGTATCTGTATGCTCCTGTATAACTTTTGGATGTATTTTGTTTCGCAGGTCAATAATTCCTTCGCAATGTGGTTCTATGAAAGCAGCGCTTTCCTGTATGCGAAAGGGTATTTTTATCAACGTGCATATTGTGCGCAATATTGACATATTGAACTCGTAAAGATAACGATGCCGACAATTGAAAAACGTCATCAAATCGTCAATGTAATACTCGTAGAAAGGCGACCGTCTGTATGCCGATTCTATGGCTTTGAAATGCTGCTTTTGCCAATTCATATCGTATGAAATTTCGACCTCGCTGACGGGTATTTTGGGTTTTGGGCTTTTCACAACAGGAACCACAAGATCTAACAGTCCGTTTGCCGAAAAAATTGTACATCGATTACGATACGACTGTTTGATGTAATTTTCGTGCCTTTCGACAACAACAGTCAATTCTTCCGACAAAAGCATTGAATAATACTGAATCGGAGCAAAATAGGCAGTTGATAAGACTAATTGAATATTATATATTGAATATTGTCTATTGAGGCGCCCTATTGTTTTTCGGCTCTGTACCTGGCATTTATTCCGTCCAACACTTCTGTGGTTATGTTGAGCGATGGGTCGGCATACAAAATTTTTGCGTCGAAGGCATTACCCAAAATGTACTTGTAACCCTTTTCCCTGTTATACTCCTTCAGGTAATCCATAATTGCCTGTAGAATTTTGCGTTGCATGACCATTTGTTCTTCCGCCATTTCCATGCGATACCTTTCCGCCAACTGCATAAGTTGCTGCTCTTCTTGCTCAAGTTGAGACTGTATTTCGGCTAATCGAACACGCGTTTCAAGTTGTCTGTTGACTTTATTTTGGAAGTCGTTCACGTTTGTCTGAAACCGCCTTTGCCTGTTACCTAAATCGGTTTCCATCCGGTTCATCTTTTCTTCCAACTCTGCCGCCAAATCTCTTGTCATCAGGTAATTTTCGGTCAAAGAATCAAGTTCTACATAGACGATATCGCCTTCGCCTATGGACCTCGCACGAGGCGAATCAGAAAAAATACCTTCTGATGCTTCTACCGGCGACTGTGGTCCTTTACAGGAAATCAATAAACTTACGCAAATGGTAAGATACAATAACTGTCTTTTCATTCGAATGATGATTAAATATATAAAAAACGCCGCAAAGATAAACATTATGAAATGAAAAAACGAAAAAGAATGAAAAAATATCCAAATTTTATATTTTTTTTACATTTTGTTCATTTGAAAAATTATTTTTTTCAAAACCGGTTGTAAAACAAAAATAATGTTGTACATTTGCGGCGTTGAAAAAACGGTTCATTTTGATATAAAAAAGCGATAAAACATGAGCAAATATGCAGTTCTCACAGCCGAAGAAGCGGCTGAATTAATCAAGCACGACGACAATGTCGGTTTTAGCGGATTTACGGCGTCAGGCACGCCCAAAGCCGTACCTGTTGCGCTGGCAAAGCGCGCCGAAGCGGAACATGCCGCCGGCAGACCCTTCAAAATAGGGATGTTTACAGGCGCTTCGACGGGCGACAGTATAGACGGATGTCTTGCACGCGCCGGAGCCATAAAGTTTCGAACACCATACCAGTCGAACACCGACCTGCGCAACGCTATCAACGCGCAGCACGCGCCCTATTTCGACATGCACCTCTCGCACCTTGCACAAATGCTGCGCTACGGATTCATGGGAAAGGTCGATGTTGCAATTATCGAGGCGGCTGATATTAACGAAAATGGCGGGATAGTTCCTACTTGCGGCGTTGGAATTTCGCCTACTGTATGCCAGTTGGCAAACAAAATAATAGTGGAACTCAATCGTAAGCATCCCAAATCCACGCGCGGAATGCACGATATTTATACGCCTGCCGCGCCGCCACATCGTCAGGCAATACCGATATACAAGCCCTCCGACAGAGCAGGCGAAACCTGTATTAAAGTAGACCCGTCGCAAGTTGCGGCTATCGTGGAAACCGACCTGCCTAACGAAGGCGGCAGTTTTGCGCCGGTAGACGAAGTTACCGCAAAAATCGGCGACAATGTGGCTAATTTTTTAGTAGGCGAAATGGCAGCCGGACGTATACCGAAAGAGTTCCTGCCCATACAGTCGGGAGTAGGAAACATCGCAAATGCAGTGCTGGGAGCAATGGGCGAAAATAAAAACATACCCGTTTTTGAAGTATACACCGAAGTTATTCAGGATGCCGTTATTTCGCTGATGAAGTCGGAGCGCGTAAAATTTGCCAGCGGATGCTCGTTTACAGTGAGTAATGAAGTGATGGACGAAATTTATGACAATCTGAACTTCTTCAAACCAAAATTGTTGTTGCGTCCGCAGGAGATATCCAATAATCCGGAAGTAATTCGCCGTCTTGGTCTAATAACCATCAATACAGCGCTCGAAGCCGACATTTTCGGCAATATCAACTCTACTCACGTTACCGGAACAAGAATGATGAACGGCATCGGCGGTTCGGGCGATTTTACGCGCAACGCCTATCTGTCTATCTTCACAACCCCGTCCGTAGCAAAGGGAACAAGTATCAGCGCCATTGTGCCGATGGTTTCGCATTTAGACCACAACGAACATTCGGTTTCAATACTGATTACCGAGCAAGGCGTTGCCGATTTACGCGGAAAATCGCCTCTACAGCGCGCTCATGCGATAATAGAAAACTGTGCGCACCCCGAATACAAACAATTGCTGTGGGATTATCTCAAATTGGGCAAAGGACATACGCCGCATAATCTGCGCGCCTGTTTTGCATTCCATAATGCCTTTAATGAAACAAAGGACATGCGAAACACTAATTTTGACGGTTAAAAACATGAAACGATGGATAAAAATAATTATTGCGTAATCATGGCAGGCGGGGTGGGAAGCCGTTTTTGGCCCTTGAGTCGGATGAACAATCCCAAACAGTTTCTCGACATCATGGGAGTTGGGAAAACATTGTTGCAGCAGACGTTCGAGCGATTTAGCAAAATAGTGCCGCCTGAAAATATTCTAATCGTTACCAACGATATGTATAAAGATATCACCATCGAGCAACTCGAAATCGAGGAAAACAGGGTACTGTGCGAACCAATGCGGAAAAATACCGCTCCCTGTATTGCTTATGCCAACTTTAAGATATTGAAGGAAAACCCGAATGCAAATATTGTTGTAGCTCCTTCAGACCATTTGGTGACCAACGAAGCGGAATTTCTGCGCATCATACAACAGGCTCTTGACTTCACGGCAGCAAATAATGTGCTGCTCACAATCGGAATCAAACCCAGTCGCCCCGAAACAGGATATGGCTACATACAAGCGTCAAACGAGGCAACAGAAATAAAAATGCCGTGCCCGGAAATGAAAAAAGTGAAAACATTCACAGAAAAACCGGAATTGGCAATGGCAAAGATTTTTTACGAAAGCGGCGAGTTCTTCTGGAATTCAGGAATGTTCTTTTGGACGCTAAAGTCGATTATGCAGGCTTTTGATAGTTACATGCCCAATGTTAACGACCTTTTTCAAGCGCAAATTGATAATTTAAACACCGACAAGGAAACAGAAACAATCGCAAAGATATACGCTCAATGCAGAAATATCTCCATAGACTATGCCGTAATGGAAAAAGCAGACAATGTGTATGTGCTTTGCGCAGATTTCGGTTGGTCGGACATCGGTACCTGGGGTTCGCTGTATGCCAACCAGCGTAAAGATAAAAAAAAGAACGCTGTGGTGGGTAACAATGTTTTTCTGTATGAAACAAAAGGATGCGAAATAAATATCTCTCCGCAAAAATTGGCGGTGATACAGGGTCTCGAAGATATGATTGTGGTATTTACCGACGATGTGCTGCTAATCTGTAAAAGGGACGAAGAACAAAGAATCAAGGATTTCGTGAATAATGTGAAGATGGAAAAGGGGGAGGGGTATATTTAGCACGAATTATCAATGATAACCAATTATCATACGCATACTGTTTTTTGCGACGGTCGCGCCGAAGCCGTCAGTTATGCAGAAGAGGCTATACGGCAGGGAGTGACTTCGTTAGGATTTTCCGCTCATGCGCCGGTCAATTTTCCTACGGAATGGGCTATGAACCCTGCACATATAAATCAATATCGCAACGAAATACATCGTTTGAAACGCGAATATGCAGGTCGACTTGATATCTTATGCGGTCTTGAAGCCGACTTCTTTACCGACATAATGCCCGATGTTCAAGCATTATATGCCGCCTGTCAATGGGATTATATCATCGGCGGGGTGCATTTCATAGGCGTAAACGGACAGAGATGGTGTATCGACGGTCCACACGAAGATTTTCTTGAAGGCTGGCGCAAAATAATGGACAGCGACCCGATACTTCCCGTACGAACATATTTTGAAATAACACGCAAAATGGTACGCGAGATGAAACTTGACATTGTCGCACATGTAGACAAAATAAAAATACAGAGCCGCCCAGACTGCATAATCCCCGACACGCACCCGTTTTTTCACGAACAGTTGATGGCTACACTCGAAGAAATTGCCGCTACCGACTGCATCGTAGAAATAAACACACGCGGAATACTAAAAGGACAAACCACAGATTATTTTCCCGGACAGGCTGTCTTTGCAGAAATGCAAAAAATGGGAATACCCGTTACAATCAGTTCGGATGCACACGCGCCCGACGAAATTGTTTATGGTTTCAAACAGGCTGAAACATTGCTCCAACAAGCCGGCTACAAAACAACGCGGAAAATAATAAACGGAAAATGGGAAGAAAAACCTTTCAATATTCAATAATCAATATTCAATAA
>Ga0099364_10004997_pt1 | contig 19852 bp, 25 predicted proteins | sample TergutTh196P3_FD_73070 | JGI IMG/M metagenome (GOLD analysis project Ga0099364, IMG submission 73070) | Microcerotermes parvus P3 segment gut microbial communities from Pointe-Noire, Republic of the Congo - Th196 P3 | ecosystem: Host-associated > Arthropoda: Insects > Digestive system > Gut ... | reverse complement strand
ATCCGAGTAAGAAACAGTGTTACTTTATTGTGGATGACAACAAACTCATATTACAACGTTCATATTTTGGGACTATGTACCTTGCAAGGATGGTTGACGAAAATATCGACGATATCGTTGCGGATGTAATCTACATAGATGACGAATTTGAGTATGAGAAGAAACGGGGACGGACGGTCATCACTAAGCACAAACAGAAGCTAGAGAATGTCGACCGAAAGAATATAACAGCAGCATATTGTTCAATATATTATAAGGACGGCACCGAACGCACTACTATTATGAATCTCGACGAGATTAAGCAAGCCTGGAAGCAAAGTAAGATGAATCCGGTATATGAGGATGGAAATCTTAATCCTAAAAGTGTTCATGATAGATTCACCGTTGAAATGGCAAAAAAAACCGTAATCAACAGAGCTTGCAAGGTAATTATCAATTCCAGTAATGACAGTAACCTTATAATAAAGGCTTATCGGGAAACGAATGATGCTGTCGCCGAAGCTGAGACCGAAAAAGAAATAGCCGAAAACGCAAATCGTATTGTGATCGAGTTTGATGAATCTACAGGGGAAGTTATCGAAAACACCCCGCCCGAACAATCTGCACCCGAAGAAAATGCATCACCGCCACAGATTAATGAACAAGAGCAAAAAAATCTTTCGGATGCCCGTGCCGATCGCAGCACAGTAGGACTTCCTGTGCCACCGGAAGATGATGAATTGCCATAATGAAAAATAAATTTTGCAAGTGGGGGTGATTAGAGTGAAGATTGATATATTTGCAAGCGGATCGACCGGAAACTGCTACCAAATATCAGATAACAAAACATCATTATTGCTTGATGCCGGAATACCTTTACGGCAAATTCAAATACAAAGCGGATTTAAGTTAAACGATATATCCGGGTGCTTAATAAGTCATGAACACTCCTGACCGACCACTCCAAAGCTGTAAAAGACTTATCAAAGCAAGGAATCAACATTTATGCAAGTAAAGGAACACTGGATAAATGCAAAGTCACAGGACATCGCATTCATGCTGTAGAAAATAAAATAACATTTCAAATCGGTACATTCTCGATATATCCTTTTGATGTCAAGCATGATGCTGCAGATCCTTTCGGATATTTTATCCGAAGCAATAACACCGGGGAACGGCTGCTTTATGTTACTGACACCTACTATATAAAATATATGTTCCCCGGTGTTACCCATATTATGTGTGAATGCAATTATAGCATTGAAAAGCTAAACCAAAATGTTTCAGACGGAATGGTGCCTTATGAGTTGAAAAATCGTTTGTTGAAATCCCATATGAGCCTTGAACACCTATTGGATATGCTAAGGGCAAGCGATACAAGCAGAATTAAACAGATTTACCTCTTGCACTTGTCGGACACTAATAGCGATGAAGAATGGTTCAAGGAATCGGTGCAACGGTTCGTAGGATGTGAGGTATATGTTTGTTAATGGAAAGGGGACAATATGATTACAACCGCGAAAATCATAAAATATGTTGATGATTATCTGCTTCTCTTGCCAGATGAATCTATAAGCCGTAAAATATTTCAAACTCATGTGGGAAACGTTGAAATCCGGTTAAATGACGGACGTTCTATCAGTGCCGATCAGCGCAAAAAAATATTTGCCATTATCCGCGATATTGCATTATGGAATGGTGACGATCCTGAATTTATAAGACAATTCATGACGTGGGAATTTATATGCAAAAATAATTTAAAATGGTTCAGCCTTTCAGATGTGGACATGACAATTGCCAAAGAATTTATTAACCATCTTATAGAGTTTTGTTTCCTCTGGAATGTGCAAACAAGAGATACTATGTTGAACCACACAGACGATATCGGGAAATATCTTTACCATTGCTTAGAATATCGGAAATGCGCTATATGTAACGCTCACGCCGAGGTTCATCATGTAAATAGGATCGGAATGGGGGCAAATCGAGAAAAGGTTGTACATATTGGGATTGAAGCAATAGCTTTATGCCGGAAACATCATGATGAAGCACATTGGGGCGAAAGAGACTTGTTTAACAGGCATTACATTTACGGTATTAAATTGGATGATTATTTATGTAAATGCCTAAGCCTAAATTACAAAGCCGAGGAGGTGAGATTGATATTAAAGCTGCCCGAATAACAGTAGATTATAAAGAAAAAAAGATAATAATAGGGTAAGTAAGGCGGTGAACACATGCCAAGACCTAAAAAGAACGGACTTGAATATTTTCCACTTGATGTTGATTTTTTTAATGATATTAAAGTCAGGCGTATAAAAAAAGACTGCGGTGCTTCTTCGATTTCTGTACTTCTTTGCCTGCTGTGTAATATTTATCGTGATGATGGGTATTACATTGGTTGGAATGAAGATGTCGGTTTCGTCATTGCTGAAACTATTGGTGTGACAGAAGGTGCAGTACATGAAATTATAATAAAAGCGACGAACGTAGGATTTTTTAATAAAAATTTATTTGTTAAATATCAAATATTAACTTCAAGGGGAATACAAAAGCGATATGAAAATATTGTTAAAATATTAAATCGCAAGCAAAATAATATTCTCTCAAATTATAATTTACTTATAAACTCGGAGGAAACTGGGGTAAACTCGGAGGAAACTGGGGTAAACTCGGAGGAAACTGGGGTAAACTCGGAGGAAAGTACACAAAGTAAAGAAAAGAAAAAGAAATTTATAGAAGATACTAACGTATCTTCTTCCCGCGACAGCAAAGCTGCGGGGAAGCAAAAAATCAATTATGAACATGATAGCAAATATTATCAAGCTGCAAAATGGTTATCAGAACAAACTGTAGACAAGTCATCACGCACTATGAGGAAACCAACAGAGCCAAATTTGCAAAATTGGGCGGATATATTTAGGCTAATGAAAGAGCGCGACAAAATACCGTGGGGGGATATTCGGGAAACATTGTCCTGGGCAGTTAAAGATAGCTTTTGGCGGGAACAAATATTATCTGCCGGGAATTTTAGAAAACATTATAATCAGCTTGTAGCAAAAATGCAAAATCAAGGGGGTGATATTTTTGATGGATACAATAACGGAAATAATTCAAAAGGTAATACCGGCGGAGCAAATACCAACATACCTGAAAACTATGAAGGAAAGCTCGGAAATTACTTATGAAGAACATTTACATCGTAGTTGTAATCGTTTAAATTCAGAAAAGGGAAACCTTTCGGATTATGATTGCTTGAAATGCCTTAATCGCGGTGGAATATATATCGTCTCAAATCAAGAATTGACATTTAGAGAATGTGAGTGTAAAAAAATACGCAGCGATATTAAGCGATATAAAAATAGCGGGATTTCCGATTCGCTTAAATATTACACGTTCGAAAACTATGAAACCACTGATGTATGGCAATCAAAAACAAAAAATAACGCTATCCAATACGTTTTAGGCAATCAGGGAAAATGGTTTTATGCCGGAGGTCAGGTCGGATCAGGAAAAACACATATTTGCACAGCAATTGTCGGTAAATTCCTTGAATCCGGAAAATCAGCAAAATATATGTTATGGCGTGATAATGTTGTTCCGCTGAAAGCTAATGTTAATGATGTGGAAATATATGACAAGCTAATAAGTCCGCTTAAATCCGTTGATGTCCTATACATAGACGATTTATTTAAATCATCATATGACGATAAGGGTAATTACAAAAAACCTACCACAGGTGATTTGAATGTAGCATTCGAAATATTGAATTATAGATATGTCAATAAAAAACTGATAACAATTATATCTTGCGAATATTATATTGATGAATTAATTTGTATTGATGAAGCGATAGGAAGTCGAATATATGAGCGTTCAAAGGGGTTCACAAACAATATAAAACGCGATATATTGCGTAATTATCGGATTAATTAACATGTCTAGGTGGATTTCAAGAGAGGGGACTGCATAAATGTGTAATTATTGCAACCATGGTATATATTGGAAACCATTATTCCGTATAATTGAGAATTACCCATACGCTGAAATTGATAGATTTTTAGATTGCGAAGACTGCGAACACGATTATGGAGAGCAGGAGCCCCAAAATGAAGATAGTCCATGTCATGAATGCGATCGTCAGCCTTTCACGATGTATAACCAATTAGACATTACAATCGCTATAATGGGGAACAAATTAATGTTTGAGGATAAAACAAATAGCTATAACAAGCGATTCATAAGCATTAATAATTGCCCTATGTGTGGCAGGGCATTGGGCTAGCTCGATGTTAGCATGATCTTAGTAATTTGTAACCAAAACAACATAATATGATGAAACCCCCTTACCTGCGGCAACAGATAAGGGGGATGTACCCTGTCTGATAGTGATTGTAAAAACATTATACTACACACAGGGGGGTGTTGTCAAATGAAATATATTTGTCTCGCAAAAAAATGTATATGGCGTAAATATTGCGGCAATAAAGCCTTATGTTCCCGCAATCCCTGTCCCTATAAAATGATTCGATCAAATTTAAGAGAGGGGCGGAAGTAATGCGCAATTATCAAGCAAAAAAAAACAATCCTTATTATCTACCTACAATTCTTTACAAACGAATAATATACACGTTAAAAGATCATGAAAGAAGAAAATCAGATGATATTAATTTCGAAACAAACGCAATAAAAAGCGCAATGGATGAAATATTGGAAGAATATAAAAAAGGGATTATGGATAATATTCTTTATGATAAGCCATATCCTTTAGATGCAGACTATTCTACATATCGACGCCGGAAACAAAGGTTTATATATGATGTAGCAAGAAGATTGAATTTGATCGAAAATTGCCCCTCACGGGAAAAAAACATATGATAAAATAGTAAAATCAATAGATATATCGGGGAATAATATTGATGCGATATGCAAAAAAAGCAATTGCATTAGTTTAGTAAAAGGTGAGAGCATGATAAATGCGGGATGGATAGGATTCGATTGGGATAATACCTTGCGTAAAAAAGATGGTAAACCTATAAAGGCAATGGTAGAAGAAGCAAAAAGATTATTAAATTTAGGCTATGATGTACGATTATTTACAGCTTGCGCATATGATGCCACACCTTTGCAATATGAAAATATGCGAGATTGGTGTAAAAAATATCTCGGGAAACATATACCTATACAGGCACACAAAGACCATAATTTATTTTGCTTTTTCGATGATAAAGCGATAAGCATTGAAAAAGATACAGGTAGGATATTAGCAGGAAACATTAATATATGAGGAGTGAATAAAATGGCGGATATTTTAACCGGAACAATTATTACAGTTGATGGAAGCGAATTTAATGTTGAAGATAAAAGAAATAATATTCAACGTCTTTTGGATGAAAACCAAACAAGCATGGTAAACATATATGACGAAAGCATAGGCGAAGTATCTATCGCGATAGGTAAAATATCAGTAATACTATGGGATAATGAGAACCAATATTAAAGCCGCTAAAACAAATATCGAACTGATATATAGGTGATAATATGGCTAAAAAGCGAAGTGATATATACATTGAATCTAAAAAACGATATAAAAACGGAGAAAAGCTTATTAATATAGCGAGAGCCTTGGGGATTCCGGAAGGTACGATGCGGCGTTGGAAATTCGAAGATAATTGGGACGGAAAAAAGAAAACAGCTAATAATGTATCGAACGAACGAGCGGAAACATGGGCGAGCGAAAAAATGAGCGTTCGCAATGAAAAAATAGGAAGACCACAAAAAGAGATAGATATAAAAACATTTGAAAAATTGTGTGGGCTCCAATGCACCATAACTGAAATGTGTTCGTTCTTTGATTGTGATGACATGACACTTAGTAAATGGTGCAAACGCACCTATAATATGAGATTTTCGGAAATATTTGCCATAAAAAGAGGAAGCGGTCAAATTAGTTTGCGCCGAACACAATTTAGATTGGCAGAAAAAAACGCCGCAATGGCGATATTCTTAGGAAAGCAATATTTAAATCAACGCGATAATAACGATCAAAATATGGGTATGACATCAAATATTAATTTTATCGGATTTGATAAAATTGAGGAAGAATAAATGACGAAAGAATCTTTTCAGCATCAAGCTATTAATTGCGAAAGATGCACCCATGATCCGATGATTGAAATAAATACAAATATTACCAGTATTATAGGTAAGGGATATTCAGGATTTTGGAATAATAGGAGCCGATATCGTATAAATAAAGGCGGAAGAGCAAGCAAAAAGTCCTGTAATGTCGCTATATGGTTTGTAATATTCATAATGGGATATTGGCATACATACGGACTAAAGCCGAATTTGCTTGTTTTACGGCGATATTATAATACGCACAAGAATAGCACAAGGGCTCAATTGGTTTGGGCTATATACAGATTAGGCATAGAACGCTTTTGGCGAATACCTAAAGGTGATAATAACCTTGTATATATACCTTCGGGACAACAAATTATATTTAAAGGTTTAGACGACCCGCAAAGTATAACATCAATAACCGTAGCAAACGGACATTTGTGCTGGGTTTGGTGGGAAGAAGCCTATCAAGTAAACAATGAAGACGATTTCAATAAGATTGATTTATCGATAAGGGGCAGATTACCCGCTCCATTATTTTACCAACATACATTAACCCTTAATCCATGGTCAGACCAACACTGGATCAAACGTCGGTTTTTCGATAAACTAAATGAAAACGATAAGCCTATTAAAGAGGATGTATATACAATGACATCCACATATTTACAAAATGAGTTTTTAGATGCCGCAACTATAAACACATTTGAGATAATGAAAACGGTAAGTCCAAAACGTTATAAAATTGAAGGACTTGGAGAATGGGGTATATCTGAGGGTCTTATATATGAAAACTGGTCAAGCAACGAATGGTTTGATATTGATCTAATAAGGGAGCAGACAAAAGGATATTATGGGCTTGATTTCGGTTATACCGATCCAACCGCTTTCGTAGAAATAAGGCATAAAAAATGTGAATATGTTTTATATATAGTTTCTGAATTCTATGAAACGACCATGAGTAATAAACGTATTGTCGATAGATTACAAAAATATAGCAAATGCAAAATAATAGCGGATAGCGCAGAACCGCGTACAATCAACGAATTAAAATCATCGGGACTATATGGAATTACCGGCTCGGCTAAAGGGCGTGGAAGCAGACTAGCGGGCATACAAAAATTGCAAGATTATAAATTAATTGTTCATCCGTCTTGCACAAACACTATTGCAGCATTGAATAATTATGCGTGGAAAACAGACAAGCAAACAGGCAAAGCATTAAATGAACCGGAACACGATTTCTCACATATACCGGATGCTATGAGATATGCAACCGAGGATTTGAATAAAATAGGATTGGAGTTTGCTTAAATATGAATTTTACTGAAACAGATCTAATTAATGCGCAGATTGATTATTTCGGACGAGGGCGTACAAATAAAGACATAGCGCAATCTATATTAAACGATTGGCGCAATAGCAAAACCCTAAATGATATGATAGATGCGGAAGAATATTATATGTGCCGCAATACGACAATATCTGATAAAAAGAGAGATATTCCGTCAAACGATAAGTTGTCAAACACCCGTATACCCTCCGGACATTTGCGGAGCAACGTATTACAAAAAATAAATTATTCATTAGGTAAACCTTTTTTATTGAGCGTAGAAGCTCCGGACGACAATGATGAATTGAAGCAAATCTATATTGATGAATGGAACAAATATTTAACACCGGAAGTCCGCTCCACCTTAAAACGAATTGCAAAAGAAGCCATCAATAAGGGAATTGGTTGGGCATATGTAACCATAGAGGACGGAGAACTAAAAATTATCGATAATGTCTCTAATGAAATATACCCTGCGTGGACAGATAGGGCACACAAGGAACTGGATGTTATCGTCCGAGATTATATACAAATTGAATATACAAATAATAAACGTAATGAAATTAAAAAGGTTGAATATTGGGATAAAGATATTGTTGAAACATATACAGATAACGGTAATTTAATACCTGTAAGCATAAATCCGCACATGGAATACGGCGGAAAAGATATATCATGGAACAAATTACCGTTTGTTGCGTTAAAGGGTAATGATGATGAACTTCCATTGCTTAATGTTATTCGCCAGCTGATAGATGCTTATGATGCGTTACAAAGTAAGACCGTTGATGCGTTGCTTGACGATATTGATCCGGTGTTAGCGATAGAGGGTATGTCCCCCGATATAGAGGATATTACTAAAGCTAGGAGATTAGTAAAGAATTCGCGGGTTATGACTGTAGAAAAAGAAGGTAGCGTATATTATGTTCAATCCAATACCGATACTACATCCATACAGCAAATATTGGAATTTCTTAAAAAAAATATGCGCGAAGACGGACAATCAGTAGATTCGCAGGACATTAAATTTGGAAGCAACCCATCAGGGGTTGCGCTAAAGTCGATGTATCAGGACATCGACATATATACTAACGGATTTGAGGTTGAAATAGAAGTCTTCTGGCAGAATATCAAATATTTTTTTGATATATGGCTTGAATTTCGCGGGATAGGAACATCCGATTTGTGGGACAAATACAAAATATCGCTTACACTTGACCGTGATATGATGATAAATGAAAGTGCGATTATTGATGATACCGTTAAATTAATGCAAACAGGTGTATCACAAGAAACCATCGATTTGTATAACCCTGCCGTCGAAAGCCCTCAAATAGAGAATGCACGCCGGGAAGCAGAACGGGAAGCAGATATAAAACAACAACAAAACCATAATGATCTCTTTAAATTTATAAACGAATCCAATAAAATGGATGATGACTTAGAAGAAGCGATTTAATAATGAGCAAAAACATTTTAGGTAACGATGAATATTGGGTAAAACGTGCGACAAGAATAGTCGAAGCGGGTGAGAATAATGCGCTCGATATGCTCAAAAAACTTCGCACAACATATATTGATGCCAAAAAGACTATACAAAAAGAAATAGAAGCATTCCATGGCAGATATGCAAAGGAAACAGGGATAACACTAACCGATGTTAATAAACGTCTCAATAAAAGCCAGTTGAATTCAGCCCAAGAAGATATCGAACGCTACAACCGCGAAATAAAAAGGCTTGGTTGGGATGATCCGCAATATCAGCATTACCTAAGAAATCTATCATCCAGAGCATATATGTCAAGGCTCGAAGAATTGCAATTAAATATCCGGCATGAGATAGAAACCTTAAACGGCAATATAAATGACAGTTTTACCGATGGAATGCGCAATACCTTTGTTGATACATATTATCACGAAAATTTCAATATTCAACAAGGGTTCGGGCTCTCAATGCCATTTGCAAAATTAAATACAAAAATGATTAATACAGCGATCAATCAAAAATGGGTAGGCGATAATTACAGCGGGCGTTTATGGACGCATAAGAACAGGCTGTTGGATTCATTAAACATAACATTTCTTCAGGGAATAGCATTAGGACATAATCCTCAAAAAATAGCGAGAACCATGACGAAGGAATTAGACACCAATTATAATAATGTGGTACGACTGGCACGGACGGAATTCATAAACATCGCTAATCAGGCAGATCTAAAAACATACGATCAATACGGTTTCATAAAGCAATATCAATATTTGGCAGTCCTCGATCACAGGACAAGCGATATATGTTCAGACTTGGACGGAGAGATATTCCCGGTAAGCGAAGCAAAAACAGGTATTAACTATCCACCGGCACACCCGAATTGCCGATCTACTACAACTGCATACTTTCCACCGGATGAAATAGACGAAATATACGGGAGGGGAGAAAGGCTTGCCACAGATCCGGTAACAGGAAACAGATATTATATCCCTGCGGATATGACGTATAAACAATGGCGGCAGAGCTTGACCGAAAACCAGGAAGAACATTTGATCAAAAGACAAACAATGCAAAGTCAACGCTCCGCCGATAAAAAACAGTACAATGACTACAAAGAAGCTATCGGAAAACAAAATATGCCTAAATCATTTGACAAATTCCAAGAAATGAAGTATCATAATATAAAGGAATGGGATAGCCTAAAGGATTACAAGCTATCTGTAACGAATGGGAATATATCACCCCTTGTTTCTTTTGATGATTATCAAAATTCTAAGGAGATATTTAATAAAGAATTAATAGGCTTGAAAACGTCTACGAGAATTGAAATTAAAAGTTATTCAAAACATTTTATTGAAAGATATTTCGGAGGACGAAAACAATATATATATGGAATAAATTCATCTGATGACTACTACCGCAGTGGAGTTGAATTGAAGTCGATTATTAGTGCCTTGACATCTGATAATAATCCAATACATAGATTTAATAAAAACAATACAGAAAGCTTAGTATACAAAGGATTAAAAGCGAAAGTATCTATAAATCCGATAACTGGAAATATAATTCAAACAAATCCGAGAGGTAAAGAAAAATGATTATAATAAAAGATGATCAAAAAATTATATTAAATAAATATGTGCCTGATTATGAAGAATATTTAAATAAAGACGTTGATGATTTACTTGATATTCTTGACGAAGTTATGTTAGATTCTTTGATTGATGAAGAAGTGGGACCGGAAACATCAATCATATCAAATCTTTATGATCAAATATATATGCAAAATTAAAAATAAAATAATATTAAAATCCATCCTTTTAACCGGGTGGATTTTTTATTTTAAAAATAAAATGTTGCCCCTCACGGGAAAAAAATATATGTTATGGTATTGAAAACAAGCTATAAAATATCGGTCTTTTGTGCAGACCTATAAACGCACAAACGCTTGAATATCGGTAGTACTCCGATGTTAAAACAAAAAATCGACAAGCGTTGAAAGGATATAACATGGAATTTTTGAAAAATGTATTGGGCGATGAGCTTTATGGACAAGTTTCTGAAAAACTGAAAGAAAGCAAAATAAAGCTTGCGGATCTATCAAGCGGCGAGTATGTAGGCATGGGTAAATTTAAGGCGATGGAGATGGAACGCAACGAATCCAAGGCAAGCCTTGAAGAAGCCAATAAAGCAATCGAGGGATTTAAAGCAATGGACATTGACGGAATAAAAAAGGCGGCAGATGAATGGAAGACAAAGTTTGAAAAAGCTGAAAAAGATGCCGCCGGCAAAATTGATTCATTGAACTTTGAATATAGTCTCGATAAAGCTCTTCTGGGTCATAAAGTAAAAGACATCGATATGTTTAAGGTAAAGTTGAACCGCGATAAGCTTAAACGCAAAGATAACACTATAGAAGGGCTTAATGAACAAATAGAAGAATTAAAAAAATCTCATTCGTTTATATTCGATATCGAATCCGATTCCCCACCTGATCCGAAGCCAAAGCCGCCAATACTACCAACCGGCACAAAATTTTTACAACCGAAAGAAAAAAACACACCACCGTCGCCGAACGACCCATTCGTAGATGGGTTTGACGAAAAATAAAAAACAGGAGTTGATTAAATGGCAATCAATTTTGCTGAAAAATACAGCAATAAGGTCGATGAACGTTTCACACATGCATCTTTTACAGAAGCGGCATTTAACCGTGATTATGATTTTTCAGGGGTAAATACCGTCAATGTATATAGCATACCTACTGCACCCATGAACGATTACACCATGACCGGAAATAATCGTTATGGTACACCAAACGAACTGGGCGATTCCACGCAAGCATTGACATTAACACAAGATCGGGCATTTACATTTACTATAGATCGCCGTAATTACGAAGACACCATGATGGTAAAAGAAAGCGGAAGAGCATTAAGACGACAATTAGACGAAGTGACTATACCTGAAGTAGACACCTACCGAGTAGGAAAATTAGCGGCGGGAGCCGGAAGTTCCGGCACCGGTGCTATAGCATCTAATAACGCATATGATAGTTTTCTCCGTGGCGTAACAACATTACTTGATAACAAAGCACCTTTAGCCGGAACATTTGCATTTATAGGCAATAATTTTTACAGATATATAAGACAAGACCTGTCCTTTATGAAAGCATCCGATACCGCCCAAAATATGCTTGTTACCGGACAAGTGGGCACGATTGAAAATATACCGCTCATATTTGTGCCTACCTTATATATGCCGACAGGTACAGAATTTATTATCACTAACAAGATTGCGGCATGGGCAGCGCAAAAATTGGCTGAGTACAAGATACATGATAATCCGCCCGGAATAAACGGATGGCTCATTGAGGGACGTGTGTATCATGATTGCGGCATACTCAACAATAAAAATAAGGCTATATATGTTCATAGAGCATCTTAGGAGTGAAATATTATGGTACTTACTAAAAACGGGACAATATGCAACCTGACAAATGAGATACATATATCAGCGTATCTCAATTCAGGGTGGAAAGTAGTTGATGATATGGCATTGTCGGAATATAACGCAAAGATAGTGCGTGAAGATTCGATAAAAAAACAATTGGATACCACATCCGGAAATAATGATGAAGTCCTGGATGCAGATATGGAAGTGTATGATAGCACATCACATATTCAGGAGCTTAAGGATGTCTCCGAAAAGATATCAGATGCTGACAAATTGCGTGGCTCAAAAGGGAGTAAAAAAGGCAATGGAACAAAAGGATAGGATCCTTGAAATTGTGAAAATGCTTCCTCCTAAAATTGAGGGCGGCGAGAATGACGATATTTTAAATATATATATTGATATGGTTACACAAACCGTCCTCAATTATTGTAACCGCAATGATATTCCTGATGCTCTAATATTCGTTATAGCCCGAATGGTACGGGATGAATACAATAAGGCGTTTAATGTTGGGGAATTTGAATTAAATTCTGATGATGTTTCCAGCGTATCCGAAGATGGTCGAACCGTATCATTTAATACCAAGAAACAAGATGCGGCATTAAATTCTATACATGAAAACAAAATTACCAATAGACAGGAATTAAATAAATATAGGCTGCTTTATAGACAATAGCCATTAAAGGTAGTGCGATATATGGGTTTTAATTTTGGTAAAATCGGCAATGTTATTACTGCCGTAATGAATACGGATAAAATGGATATTGGTAGGCGTATGGAAATCATAAACCCTGATGGAAGCACAGGTCAAACAGAACCAACAGATCCATTTATTATTGATGTTCCTTGCCATATAGCATTTAATAAAGCTGACAACCCTAACGCCACAGCACGGGATGTAAACCCTGTAATTGTAAGTTTAACTGTGCATTGCGATTTAAATGTTGATATTGAAAACGGTGATTTTGTATATGCCCACAAATGCAATAATGACGGAAACGTATTGCAGACATATATGGGACAGGTAGGCTTCCCCACAGTATCACAAGCACGGAAGAGCGTACAAATGGCTATGGGGTTAAATGTATGAGCAAAGAATTAGAAATTAGCGAATATGAAGATTATATTAAGCGGTTTGACAATATGCGGCAAAGATTTGATTTGTTTTTGCAAGATTTTCTTATTGATATGGCAGAACGTGTTATAGATAGAACAAAAAAGCGTACGCCGGTTGGTACGCCTGAAAGCACAGGGATTCCGGGATATGTGGGTGGTTCATTGCGGGGAGCTTGGCAGTTAGGCGATATTACAAAAAAGAGTGATACCTTAGAAGTTGAAATATTAAACGGTATGGAATATGCGACATTTATAGAATACGGACATCGTATAACATCAGGCGGGATAACTATTGGATGGCGTGAAGGACGTTTTATGTTAACTATTTCAACAGATGAGGTTAGGAAACAAATGCCTTTAAGGTTTGAAAAAGCAGTAAAACAATTTATGTCAACCTACAGGGTGGGCGAATAATGGCAGCTATAATTACAGGGGAAACCATAAAATCCGCCGTTGGTATGGAAATTATGAGGGCATTTCCCGGAATTACATGGTATAAAGAAGCAAACATTATAAATCCGCGCTTTCCGCATTTCTTTGTACAGCAGTTAACATTAAGCAAGGTGCAGGAACGACATAATAGATGGTGGCTGGAATATCTTATGACTATACGTTATAGGCAAGTATCAGATCCCACTACATCAAGTACAATACAGGAATTGCTTGACGGTGTTGGCTTGGATTTGCTTGATGAATTACAAAGGATTACGGTTGGCAACTTACGCGTGCCAATTCGTGAGCTTAGATATGAAAAGGTTGATGGCGTATTACACGCTTTCGGTAATATACGGTTGCAAGTCACAAAACCGCAAGCGGAATACGCAAAAATGAATGAGTTGGAACTTACAAAAACATTACATAACTAAAGGAGGTTTTCACATTGGCGGGCGGGAAATATGTAGTACAAAACAAAGTTCGACCGGGAGCATACATCAATTTCAAATCCGTACCAAAGCCCCAGATGGAATTATCGGATAGGGGTATTACAGCCATGCCCCTCGAATTGAATTGGGGTGCAGAGGGCGAATTAATTGATGTATATAGCGAAGACTTACGAACAGGCACAGCATACCAAAAAACAGGTTTAACCGTAGTAATGCCAGAAGCAAAGGTGTTACGGGGAGCGTTAAGCTATTGTTTTTTAGCGAGGGTATTCAGGTTGAATAAAGGCGGTGTAAAAGCAACCGCATCATTAACAGGGTTAACTGTTACAGCGTTACATTCAGGCACACTTGGCAATGATATCATAATTAGGATAACAGCGGATGGGTTATTGTTTGATGTTGAAACCTATGTTGCGGGCGTACAACGCGATATACAACGTGTAGCAGAACTTAGCGAACTTGAAGCAAACCATTATGTAGATTTTAGTGGTACTGGTAACATAACCGCCACGGCAGGACTTAATCTTACAGGCGGCACAAACGGTACAGTTACAGAAGCTACAGCATATGAAGAATTTTTCAAACTACTCAAAACAAGCCGATTCCAAACAATAGGTGTGCCAACCGCATCGCAGATCATTAAAGCAAACACATTCGGGTTTGTCGAGGATATGCGGGATAATGAGGGACGTTATATACAAGCCGTAGTAAATAATTACAATCCCGATTATGAGGGAGTTATTAATTTTAGCGGTGACGGGGCAATAATTGACGGCGAAGCATTCAATGGTGGTGATATGGCGGTCGTAATTGCAGGTATTACAGCAGGCAGCGAAATATATGAAAGTAATACAGGAAGGGTTATATTGGGCGGAGAGCGTGTTATTGGCTTAAAATCAAACAGCGAAATAGTTGAAGCCTTAAAAAACGGAGAAATGGTTTTAAGTACACAGCAAAGCGGAACAGTCCAAATCGAACAAGACATAAATTCTCTGCACACGTTTATACCCGAAAAAAATTATGCTTTTAGCAAAAACCGCATAATCAGAACCATTGACGGTATAGGTGAAGCCGTGAACAATGCTTGGGATAGCAACTTTAAAGGTAAGGTAAATAATAACGATGACGGACGATCACTATTTGCGGATAGCGTAGCGTTGTTGCTGACCACAATGCAAAACTTGGGGGCAATACAAAACTTTACACCCGCCGACGTTACTGTAGATAGAGGAGATGCCATTGACGCGGTTGTTTGCACAATAGCAATACAACCTGTTGATAGCATGGAAAAATTATATATGACCGTATTTTTGGAAACATAATGGAAGGAGCATATTAAAATGAGTGTATTGTTAGCGCAAGATGTAATTTCGGGTCAGGATGGTTGGGTCTACGCAACAGACAATAGGGGAAACGTTGTGCATTGCGGCGATATAAAATCCATATCCGCTACAATAACCCGAAATAAAGTTGAGATTCGAACCCTTAATTACAATGCCGCAGGCACATCAAGAGTAAAAGGGCGGCAACAAAAAGTTGTTGACTGGTCTGGTGCGGGTACAGTTACAATGTACCATTTATCACCGTTTTGGATCGGGCAAATTAATAACTATATACAAACAGGCAAAGATTGGTATTTTACAATGCAGGTTATTAATGATGATCCCGGATCTAACGTAGGTAAACAACGTATTACATTAACAGAATGCAATATGGATAATATCGAAATTGCAAAGCTTGATGTCAATGCCGACACACTTGAAAGCACGTTTAATTTTACGTTTAGCGGCGTAATGCCATCTGATCCATCATTTACATTTAATGAAATCACAGGCGTAAATAGTGTGACAGGCGAAAGACTGGATTAAAATAAACATAAAATTATGGGGAGATATAGTTATGGCAACAAAGATAAAAGATGCAAATATTGTGCAACCCGAAGATGAAATGTCGGAATATGATAAGGATTTGACCATCGATGATTTTCTAGCCGCTCCCGCCGATTTAAAGGCATTGACCAAAAAAGTAATTATACCGCGGATGAATGGATCTATTACTGTTGAAGCAATGACCGATGAAGAATTTAAACGTTACCAAAACAGGGCAAAAAATGTAAGCAAAAAGGGTAAAGTTGATTTTGATTTTGGCAAACTTGTAAACATGGTTGCGGTAAATCACATTGTAAAGCCGAATATCAAAAGTGTTGAGTTCTTGGAAAGATTCGGTTATGCAACACCAGATGAATTTGTAACAAATAGGCTTTTACCCGGCGAAATACAAGAAATATATAAGGCTGTAAACGAATTGAGCGGGTTCGATGTGGATCTGGAAGATTTGATCGCAAAAGCAAAAAAGTAATAAAGGGTGACGGGTTAGCTTCATATTGTATGTACGCGGTATTAGAGCTGCACTATAAACCGAGTGAGTTTCATCAGTTACCCAAAGGCGAAAAAGCTTTATTGATTGCTATGATTGATTTAAGACTTGAAGCCGAAGAAGCAGAACGACGTAAACACAAAAAATAAGGTAAGGGGGGCATTTTACATATGGCAAGTATTAGTATGGCGTTTGCACTGGAAGATAAAATGTCCCGTACACTATACAGCATTACAAATGCGCTTGGCAGCACATTATCTGCAATGCGTTCGGTACAATCTAATCCGCTCGGACCCGAATTTGCACAAGCGGCAGCTGATATTAAATTAGCAGAAAATACTATAAACGAATTTAATGACGAATTAAAAAAAGTGCCTGAAAACACCCAAAAAGCTGGTGATGGCTTCACAGCCATGAAAGGGGTGGCAACCCACGCCATAATGGGTATTGCTAATATGGTTCGCGACCAATTGGGGGGAGCGTTTGACCGTATAGATACAATGGAACGTTTTAACCGCACAATGACGGCTCTGACAGGCGATGCCGCTTTAGCAAAAGGGGCATTGGATGATTTGCGGGAAACAGTAACAGACACAGCTTACGGTTTAGATGTAGCATCAAAGGCAACGCAGATGTTCGTAACGAGCGGGATGGATATTGACAAAGCGACCGGTGTTGTTAAGGATATGGCAAATGCAGTATCCTTTTACGGCGAGGGCACAAACGCAGCTTTACAACAAACTACTAACGCCCTTTCCGATATCTATACAGAGGGGACTGTTACAGCAGCAAAAATCCGCAGTTTGACACTTGCGGGAATACCCGTTTATAAGATGTATTCAGAAGCTGTCGGAAGAAGTGTTGCAGATATCAAGAGTGATTTTAAATATGGTGAAATAGGGGCGGAAGAATTCGTTTTCACCTTAACAAACGCTATGCAAAATGGTACAGAATCATTCGCGAGTTTAGAAAACGCCGCTAAAGAAGCGGGTGCAAGCTGGGCGGGCACTTTCGATAATATGAATACCGCTATTACGCGCGGATTGGTAAATATGCTTGAAATATTTGATGATACATTGGAAAAAATGGGGTTGCCAACGTTAAGAGAGTTTATCACACAATTTGGCAAAGACATTGAAGCGACCCTTATATTTATTGGTGAAAATTTTGAAATGCTAGCTTTTACTGTTGGGACTGTGGTAGCAATCAAACTACATTCGCAAATAGTATCATTAATAATACAATTAGGTAGTTTAGAAGCAGCCATGACAAAAGTAATGAGTTCAGCCGGAATAATGTTCGCTGCTTTTGGACTAGGATATATCCTAATGAAAAACAACGACCCCATAATAAAAGCTGTAGGTGCATCATTAACAGTGTTAGCGGGAGCTTTGGCAATCGCAAAAGCAATGATGTGGCTGTTTAATGTTTCGGTGTATGCTAATCCAATATTTATCGGGGCGACTGTAACGGCAATGGCGTTAGCATCGATAGCTGTTGTGCAATTTGCGGATCATATTGATGGCGCAACCAATTCTGTTGAGGATTTGACGACCTCAATTGGTGATATGCAAAGTACAATGGATAAAATCAATATAAAAAGTGTTGATGAAATTAAAAAAGGTGCTGAAAGTGCAGGCGGTGAATGGGTTCAACAAGATTTACAAGTACAGGGATATATAAAGACATTGCAAGATTTAGAAAATCAAAATATATATACAGAAGGTGAGCAACAACAATTAAATGCTGCGGTTAATGGATTAAACCAACTATTACCCGGTATAACCCAATATTTAATAAATGAAAACGGTCAATTGGCTATACAATGGGGCGTTGTGAATGATTTAACCACAGCATATCATAATCTAGCACAAGCAAAAGCACAAGCGGCGGTTAAAGAAAAAATAATGTCGGATATATATGAACAACAATATGACTTTATTAAAAAATATGATCCTATATCATATAACTTACAAACAGCGAAAGCAAATGCACAATTACAAGCCGAGGAAGATATTAAAAAGGCAAAAGAATCTTTCATCTCCACAGATGAAAGAAAGTGGGGTCTTGAAGCAGCGAAAGTATTTTGGGGAACAGCAGCATATATGTTACCAGATGACTTTTGGGAATGGATATATCCAGAACCTGAAAAATGGAATACGATAGCAGATTCTAGTATATTACAAGCAGGCAAACAACAGCAAGAAGATATAAAAAATATAAATGCAGGAATAAATGAACTTGATAATATTTCCAAATTGTGGGGCGAAAATAAAGCCATGCAAGATAATATGCTAAATGAAATAGAGAGATATTTGCCTGATATTAATAAATATTTAAATAATATGGCAACCGAAGACAAAATCCGCCCTGTACGAGTAACCAATAAACTTGATATAAAAGAGGAGAGCATAAAATTATTACATGATGTATCGACCCGCGGCTATAGGCTTAATTTCCAAAGGCTGGAACCCACCCTTAATCTAACCGCAACAATACACGAAACCGCAGACAGCGATGATGTAATTAACCGTATGGCAGATGGGTTAACGGAATTTTCCAATACGGCTTTAGCAAGAGGTTGATCGATGAATATATATTTTGAACAAAGAAACGAAATATTGCGCTTAAGTGTAAATCCCGAAGCAATAACCGTTGTAAGAGAAAACGATAATAAAGAGGTAAACATACTTGCAATAGGCGAAGTAAGGATCCCGGGAAAGACCAAACTTGCAAGGATAGATATAGAAAGTCAATTCTGGCATATTAAAAAAGGCGATGGTATGAAAGCTCCAGCTCCAAGTATGAATTGGCTACGAAAAGCGGCAAGCAACAGAACCCCGTTACGTTTTGTAGCCGGAAAATTCGTTAATATGCTGGTATTAATAGATAATTTTGAAAACACCATTAAAGCAGGCGAAGAGCGTGACCGCTATTATAAGATAAGTTTAGTGCAATACAAGCCGATAAAATCCGTAATCATGAAAAATAAAAACCCCGCTAATAGCGGTAAAAAAAACGCGAAACCCCGTAAAAGCCCAAACCCAACATTAAATACATTAAAAAAAGGGATGTGGGTATGGTTTAAAGGCGGTA
>Ga0099364_10004996_pt1 | contig 19866 bp, 16 predicted proteins | sample TergutTh196P3_FD_73070 | JGI IMG/M metagenome (GOLD analysis project Ga0099364, IMG submission 73070) | Microcerotermes parvus P3 segment gut microbial communities from Pointe-Noire, Republic of the Congo - Th196 P3 | ecosystem: Host-associated > Arthropoda: Insects > Digestive system > Gut ... | reverse complement strand
CGCGTGATATTCTTTATCAGTTTTTGACTTGGATGCACGAACTGTTATATTTCTACTGTCGAAGTTCGCGTCGCACCATTCAAGGGATAAGATCGATTTACGCCTAATACCGGTCGATAGGCTCAACAGAACTATCGGTTTCAGGTGATCGGCGAAGTCACAATCCCTAAGCGGAGGCATTGTTTTCATTCCTCTTTCAGAAAGCCATTTGTTATGGCTGTCGCGGGCATTTCTTATTTCCTTTTCTCTCGTGTCAAGAGCGGTCATAAGGCGAGCCCGTTCTTCTTTCGTGAGGTAGCGTACTTTCGTGTCTGAGTCGTTTTCCGAAAGTCGTTCAAGTTTTGTGATAGGATTTGCTTCGATGATATTGCGTTTCGCGGCCCAATTGATAGCTGCCTGCAACGCCGTTGTACATCGGTTGATGCTCGAACCTTTTAATCCGCTTTTTTTCGTTTTACTACGCCAATGTTCGATTTTCGCGATAGTAATTTCGTCCAGAGGGGTATCGAATAAAAAACCAAAGTAGGATTTAAGGAAGTAAGCAGTAGAATTACCGGATTTTCTGTTTTCTAAAACCCAAGGTTCGTAGATATCATTAATAAATTCGCCGAAAGAGAGTTTCTTTTCCGTTACTGTGGGATCTACGCCACGTTCAATAGAAGCAAGAAATTTCTGAGCTTCCTCACGTGCTTCAGCAACGGTGTACCGCATGGCGTCGCCAATTTTATACGTAGCCCGTTTCCCATCAGGGCGTCTGTAGTCCACGCAATACGATTTCTTCCCTCCATAGCTGACAGAGAGAACAAAACCGTTAACGAGGGAATCACGAATCCAATACAATTTCTCAGCAGGTTTAGCGTTTTGAACGACAGTTTGCGTCAGTTTGGCTTGCAAGTTTAAAACCTCCTATTCCGTGTCAAGATTTTTTTACTCCATATTTACTCCAGAGATTATAAAATTCCATCTTTCAGGAGTCAATAGACAAAATTGGAATAATGAGATAATATATGGTTATAAGCGGCTTTAGGCGATTATAATTTCTCGGAAATTTCTGCAAGAAACACTACTACTTTTCCTTGGCATGGAAGAGGTCCGGGGTTCAATTCCCCGTAGCTCCACCAGATTATCCACGACCCAACGGTTCCAGTGGTCGTCTATGTTTATAGCAAAGCCGTTCTCGTTAGCGGGAACGGCTTTGCTATTATTTACTACGGTCAACGATTCCGAATTGCGAATAATTTTGTGACTGGAAATTTTTACCTGCAATGATTTCTGGCGTCGAATTACATCAAATTCCTGAAAATTCACATTATCACGAAATCCAAAACAGACTTGAATTGAAATTAAGGCGGGAAGGGGCAAAAAATATGCCCCCTCCCGCCTGGATACTACACAGCCTTCCCGTAATTCTCGATGATAGCCTCTTTGCTCTGCTCTATCCGTAATGGAATCAACCTATTACCTTCAATATCGGGCACATTGACCTTGAATATGACATCAACCTTATCCTTATAGACAATGATGCTCTCCACGAACGCATAGATAAGGTTCCGGCACTCGACAAGATTCCTTGTCCTGACGATTTCCCTTGACCTGCTCAGGAGATCGGCAGTCAGTTCATCTGTAAATGTGACAGTCGTGTTGCTGATGGTCAATTCTTCTATGCGCTGTTCAAGGTATCTTTTGGATTCGTCCAGGCGTTTAAGTTCGTCTGATATGGTATCCGCTGATACTTCTGTCTCCACAATAAGCCTCAGAAGTTTGTCTATTTTTTGCTTAGTTGAAACTAATTCTTTTTTGGCAAGCTCCAAGTCTCCGCGTCCATGTTCAGACATCTTCATGTTGTACGCGTTCAAGCGTTCCGTAATATCCCGTATCGACACCTCAGACAATATTCTTTCGTATAACTCGGTTAATACGAAATTTTCCAGCAAATCCTTACGGATGCACCGATTATCGCAACTCCTTTTGTTGTGCTTGCCCTGGCAGTCATAAGACGAATAACTTGAACGGCCACGGCCATCTTTGCGGGTATTGCCATTGAATGACGACTCACATTCACCGCATTTGACCAACCCTGATAGCATATACAAAGTTTTCGCTTTGAAGCGTCCTCCGCGGGCTGCGTTGTGAGCCATACGTGCCTGTACCCTCTCAAAAGTATTCTTATCTACTATTGCCGGGATACCGCCCTCAATCTGAATCCACTCGTCTCTTGGTCTGATAAAGGGATTCCGCTTGCCTCTGCAATCTTTCTCATCTTGTGTCTTGCTATAGACGTACAGGCCGACGTATTTTTCATTGGTCAATATGCTATTCAGGCTATTCTTTGCAAAGAAATTACCTCTTTTGGTTCTAAAGCCCATTGAGTTGAGATAGTCAAGAATCTTTGCATAGCCAACCCCTTCAGCGTATTGCTCGAATATTGCCTTAATTGCCCGACTTTCATATTCGTTTATGACATACCGCCGCGTCATCGGGTTAACATCGTACCCCAAAGGAGCGCATCCACCGACATGCTTGCCTTGAAGCGCTGTTTCCCGTTGTCCCTTTTTGATTTCATTTGAGAGGTTCCGGCTATAAAATTCAGCGCAACTCCCCATAATTCCCATCATGAACTGTCCCTGTGCCGTATCGTCAATGTTCTCGGAAACGGATATCAGCGTCACGCCATTCTTCCGCAACTGCTTGTGATAATCCAGCAATCCACTCAAGTCTCGGAAAAACCTATCAAGTTTGTGGATAAGTACCTTTGAAAATAACCCTTTTGCGCTATCTTCCAGTAATTGCTGTAACTGTTCCCTGTCGGCATTGGTGCCTGTCTTTGCTTCGTCAATGTAGCTTGCGACTATATTTAGTCCATGCCGCTTGGCATAGTCCTCTATAAAACGCCTTTGAGCCATAATGCTCTCGCCTCTTTGATTAGATGAAGAATACCGCGCATATTCAGCAGCGGCATCATTTGGCGCTTTGTTTATTGGTCTACTTTTCATATTATTATCCTCCATCAGATATTATAAAATGATTACAATTAGATAATATGAGTTTAAATATATGACTGATACGAAATATCATTTATAAATGCGGCTCCGGAACAACCGGAGCCGCATCTGAGATTAACTATTCCATGATTTTTGTTGGAATCTCTTCTATCATCTTAATACCTCGATCTATAAAGCGAAGGCAAGAAAATTTATACCAGATGATGTCATGATCCAAGTCGTACTTGGTCTTACACGTCATGCGCTCGCAACGAATACCGCGCCTTCTTAATTCATCCCCGAACAACCTAACTATTCGCCCTATTTCCATACTGTTAAGCTCGTCAATAGTAGGAATGTACCCATATTGCCAGAGGAAACAGAGCATAATAATCTGATATCGGTAAAGGCGCTTGACGGGCCACGCTCGTGTTGAGGGATGCCGCGAGAAACGAATCGCGATAGCCATAATCATTGTCCTCCTGTAGTTTTATCGTATGAAATGGTACGTATAGATAATATTCTTTTAAATATAGGGAAAATACGCACGCCGTATAATTAGTGTGGCTCCGGTCATACCGGAGCCACACTAGAGATTTAACCGTTAGGGATTGTTGGAATCTGTAAAAGTAGCCTCATCCCCGGAGCAAGCAGGCGTAAACCCTTGAAATCATAATAGTATTGGTCTTGAGCCAAGTCGTACTTGCTCGTACATTCGATACACTTACATTTAATGCGTCGTTCGTTTATTTCATTTCTAAACAACTGCATAAACCGCCGCGTGTCCATTTCTCGCAAATCATTTTGATTCGGTAAAGAACCGTTTTGCCACAGGTAACCCAGCGTAATGCACTCATACTCGTAGAGGCGCTTGACCCGAAATGTTCCTGACCCGAGATACCATTTGCCACGCTTTGCGAATATCTGGTCGAACATCTTCGCCGTCATAGCTTTCGTAAATCCGCCGTTTCCACCTATAGGAACTATTCTCTTTTGATTTGTAGGAAACCTCAGAAGCAATTCTATACCGGGTTGAAGTAAACGAAAACCAGTGAATACATAGCGGTAAATGTCTTTAGTCTTGTTGAAATGACTTAAACACTCATAACGCTCCCAGTTTATACCCCGGTAGTCCATTTCATCTTCATACAACCATATCATGCGCTTTGCTTCACTGCTATTAAGATAGCCCCATACGGGGGCATAACCGTAGTGCCAAAGGTGACTGAGCATAATACACTCGCGGCGAAGAAGGTGGTCGATTTGAAACACCCGTGAGCCGGGATACCTTTTGCCGCATTTAGCAGCTATATGGCCGAACATTGTCTCCATCGTGGCTTCATTAAAGTTCTCTTTGTATATGCTGTTCTTATTTAGTTTATCTACAAACATAATTTTTTCTCCTTTATTTTAATATTAGTTTTTTGTGGGTTCAAGGGAGTAACCTTGAACCCTATCAACTTATAAATACTTAATATGTGTTGTAAATATAATAAAGTAACTTAATAATCGACGTAATTTGTTCCTCAGATATTCCAAATTCCGCATTACAATTAAAATACATTCTCTGATTAATTTGTGCCGTAACGTTGGGTAATTCTCCCGCATCGTCAAGGCTTTCTGATGTGTGTAACATCTTCCATTGATCCACCTCCCTTCAAGTCGGCAAATATGCCGGGGATTGCCCCACCAAGGAACACAGCAGACGATCCCCGGCAACCTGGAAACGTCTCTCGCGTGAAAAACATCCCCATCCAAAAAGCCCTCTCGAAAACGGCGGGAACGCGGGATTGTGCCGCACAAAGCCAGCTCCTGCCTTGTACCAGCCAACCCCGCCACAGAAAAAACCACGGGAGTAGCCACGGGACCGGTCACATCAAATCTCCAATGCCAATGCCAATTCATCGGGAGAATTAATCCTCTTGCGCTCTTTCTCTTTTACCGCAGGGTCATCATCAGGGTTGTCGAAAACCCTGATACCATAAACATGAACCTTGGTTCCGGTCTGGGATATCTTCCTGAACCTTGTGTTGCGTCCCTCTTCATAGTCCAACCAACCGCGTTCCTTCCACTTTTTGATGATAACGCTGATGTCCTTAAAGTTGCCCCTGTGCAGAATCTCAGCCATTTTATCAATCTGAACATAGATAGTTATATAACATTTTTTCTTCTTGATTTTCAGCGGCGGGCTATGCCACACCCGCAAGCCCCATGTGTCTTTATATTCCGACGACTCTATATGTTTGCCGGGTGAACTGCAGATGAAAGAGAAATTCTGCCGATAGATGTTAATCTGGCCTAAAACATAATCGTATGCAACCTGAGCCAGATCACGGGTATCTGCCGTTTCCAGTTCATTCTGAACCAACATCTGTAAAATATTGTCATACGACAAACCCAAGTCCATAGCCTCATTCGCAAGTTCCACTGTTGCCAGAATCATGCCGTACTTGATGGACAGCCGCTCCGTGAAGGTGTCATTTACTCTTGAGTGTTCGATAAACTTTTGCCGATTCCGGTTAAAGCACTGAATGACAGCGTCCTTGCCGATTGCCAGAAAATGCTTTGCGAGTAAAATGCAGGGCCTGCCGTAATTATTCCTGAAGAATCCTTTAATAGCCTCAGATTCCTTAGCGTTGCGCGTCCAGGAGATATTACCGAACTGTTGCAACCTGATTTCCTTTCCGGTCGCGTGTTCTGAATCATCTGATAAAGAAAACTCCCCTGTGCTTACGATGGTTGTGTGGTACTCGCCCAAGCTCTTGACGGAAGCGTCCTTGTTCAAGCGCAATTTTTCGATGCCTGAATCGACAGAGTAAACCAAACTGCTATGATCCTTAATTCTTGCTTCTTTAGCTTCATCCAGACAAACCGGAAGCCCTGTGTTACCAATGAGGGTTTGCAATATTGCGTTTAGCGTACCGTGGTAACGACGCGCTAATGTCTGTCCCTTAAACTCAGGCTTGCTTCCCATCGCGACAGCCACGAACGCAAACGTCGTTTTGCCGGAACTCGTATCCCCGAAGATGTGAATGAAAACGTTATCACAATCAACCTCCCGCCAGATGAAGCCGACAAGCACTGCGGCAAGCCCGACAGCCACTGCCAATTCCAAAGGGGTATCGAGAATATATTTACTGATAACCTCACGATAATCTGCCATTTTACCAGTGGGTTTGATTGTAAAATCCCCAAGATAAACTGACTTGTAACCGATTCCCTTATAAGCCTTGAAAAAGGGGCGTTTATCGTCGCCATCATCGTAATAATCCCAACCGATATGTTTGTGGCCGGTCACTGGCTTAATCTTTTCTTCCTGTAGTTGGAGGAATTTAAGCAGTGTGGGCACAGTATGCTCAAATACGTCCATGCCCTTTTTTGCGTAATCGAGTAAGACAATCTTTTTAAGATCGCCTCGTGGGAGGATAATAGTTACCGTTCTGCCGTTATAATCAAATTCGATACGTAATAGCACTTCATATGTTTCATGGACTATTATTATCTGCGTGATATAAACACAGCGCCCATACGGAATAAATTCATATTCTCCTTCTCGTACTTCTTTCCACACGCCAAAATAACCTTCGTTTTCCCCAATATCAAGAATCATATAATTCTCTCCTTAATCAGAGGGGCAGTCCTCCCGGACTGCCCCTTGTAATTCTGTTACTTCTTCATTTTTATCTTTGCGTAGGTGATCTCTTGTCCTTCATATTCCTGAGTACCTATCTCTATTTCACGAAAAGATATGCTGGTACAATTACTGAAGTCAAGGTTAAACTGGTTTGTCAGATAAAAAACAAATCCAGTATCATAAATAATATTAGTGCCGGTGCCAGATGAAAAAGATACATATTCAGTACAATGCGGGATAATTTTTCCGATATACAAATAGTTCTTATCGCTGGCAAACTGTAGTCTTTTAGGACTGCCTAACGCTTCATGCAGTGCTATTGTGAGCTTCGCCCTCTTACCGTTCCTTGCCGCATTGACAACAGTGAAGCCGTTAGAACCTCTTCTTTCCGAGCCGACGACTTTTAACTCATCGGCGGTAGCATGGCTGAGTTGAGAAAAATCAATACTCAACGTTTTCATTATCTTCACTCTCTCTTCAATAAACTGTTATGTTCCAAGTCTGAGAATTTTTGTTGCAGAAAAACATTTTTTACCCTTATCGTGTAATCATGGCATCCCCCCCTATTCTCAGATTGGGAGAACAGAAGTTCCCCCAATATCTCACTTCTCCGGTTTATCTTTTTCGGAGTTCTTATCCTCCACAGAGTGTTCTTCGAGCGGTTTTGTATTGAAGGAAAGATAATCCTCCCAAAGTGCGGTAAATTCTTTTGCTTTTTCGGTAATTGCTTCTAATTGCTCTTGAGTATGGAGCTCATTGGGTTTTACTAGCTTCTTCATGTCTGATAACCATCCAAGGAGATGATTATCGGTACACTCGGACTCCTGATCTTCTTTTATTACTCTCAATTCTTCTTCTAGTTTTTGCACATGTTGCGCGTAATACTCGTTTTCTTTGCGGAGTTTGGCAATTTCCGACTCTTTAACCGATTTTACCTTTGGTGTGCATTGGTCAGAATCTGGCTTAGCCGCCTTCATAAATTCCTTGCGTATTGTACGTACAAGTTTTTCATTTACCGCGCACTTATCGGCTACAGCTTTATGACTCAATTTCTTCAATTCTTCATCTTGCAGCGCCATCAAAACGGCATGTCGCTTGTCTGCGCGACTTCTGTAAAGACCATGCTTCACATTTGCGGAGATCGCAAAAAGTATTGCATCGCGTAGCGAGCCTTCCCGAATTTCCGCTTCAATTTCGGAAAATCCCGCTTTTTGGGCGGCATAAATACGATGAAAGCCATCCGCAGGCACGTATTCCTCTCCGGTTTTGAAAACAATCACAGGATCGTACTTCACTCCGTTTTTCATATCCCTGCTGGATATGTCGGTTGAATTGGACACCCGCGTCGCGCCAGATTGTACAGTGGGGCCGTTGAAAATGAACACCAGCGTCGCTATAAATTGGACAGCAACATCAGTAGTATCAGTGATGAGTTAGAAAATAAGTGCTGGTAACGAGTAAAGGCTACTTGCGTGAAAAAGGTGTTCGTCGAGGAGAGTGATGCCGTCCGGTATCGAGGCAAGCAATCACTCCCCTTGGAAACCAAACTCTTAACTCAGGCTGATTTATCCTTGATACCTTTACGTTTACGCATTCCGTCGCCTTGGATAAGAATGTTGTATGAATCGTACACGATACGGTCACAGATGGCGTCTGCTACGGCAGGCTCACTGATCTTGCCGTGCCATCCATCAGCGGCGAACTGAGAGCAGAATATCGTGGAGGCGCGTTTATGGCGGGCATTTACGATGTCGAGAACATCGACCGCTCCATCGGAGGAAAGCGGGAATAGCAACCATTCGTCAATAATCAGAAGCCGAACCTGTTTATATAGCTTAACAACTTTGGGGTAGCGGCCTTCGCAGCGCGCAATAGCCAGCTCGCCCAAAAGATCAGGCAATCGAATATATTTGACGGTATAAAAGCTACGGCTGGCTGCCATGCCTAAAGCATTGGCCAGATAAGTTTTTCCATTACCGGTAGCCCCCATGATTAAGATGTTGCTGCATTCTTCAATGTAGTTGCAGGTACTCAGGCGGGTTATCAGATCCTTGTTCAGTTTGCGTTCAGCATGGTATTCGATATCTTCGATACAGGCATTGGGGATCTCATAACCGGCGTTCCTAATCAGGCGCGTAAGCCGGTTGTTTTTACGGGCGATCCACTCTGCATCCACGATCAAACCGAAACGTTCTTCAAAGGACAATTCGTTCAAGTTTCCGTCATTCATCTGTGACCGGAAAGTCTTAGCCATTATGCTGAGTTTCATCTCATGCAGCTTGGACACAGTATTCTCGTTAAGCATCATCCGAACCTCCTTTGTAATAATCAGCACCGCGTACGAACGCAAATGCGCTGGGTTTAGATTCGGAAAGTTCGGATAACGGCTTGTCCAGTCCGGCGCTCAGTATAGCCGATATACTTTTGTAACTGGGACGGGGCGAATATATCAACGCTTTGACACAGGCAGCTTCAAGCCGCTGCGGGGTAAATTTGTCTGCAAGCTTCAACAAAGCCATACACGATTTGTAACCTTGCTGCTCTACCTTGTATGCCGTAAGAAATGCCTCAATCGCGGCTAATGTGTTTGTGCCAATTTTTGCCGCCCATGACCGGAAGCGAGCACCGTTCCATTGCACGTATTTTTGATGGTCGGGCGGCATATGTGCTTCTTGGGTACTGTATTGATTGGGCCTGCCATACAAACGCGCGTGTGAACAGATGCGTTCGCCCTCACAGAACACTTCTACGACGTTTTTTGTAAGACGGACATCCACCTTGCGCTTTATGTATTCAAACGGTACCGAATAATTCCCGTTATCTACGCTTATATGGTAATTAAACTGGGCTGTGGCAACCTTCCATACGGCTAATTCATACGGCTTTTCCGGAGGCGGTTGCAGAAACAGCTTTTCCTCGGTGAATAATGTTGCACGACTGCCTTCTTTCTTTTGAAACGGCTTGTGGTTAAAGTCGTGCAGCTTTTGCCGTATAACCAGGTTCAGTTCGCGCAACGATAAAAACTGCTGGTTACGTATTGCCGCCAGTATCCATGTAGAGATTATGCCAATATTACCTTCGACGACAGATTTATCGCGAGGAGTTTTTACCCGCGCCGGGATCACAGCGGTTTCGTAATGCTGAGCCATTTCTTGGTAAATACGGTTTAAGATTATCTCACCCTTTAGAACCTTATCAACTCCGGTTTTGAGATTGTCCGGGACAAGTATGCGCGTGACGCCGCCAAAAAACTGGTATGCGTTGACGTGTGCTGTAATCCACGCTTCCTGGTCTCGCGACAGGAATGCCTCGACATACGAATATCCGCTGTACGATAAAGCGGCGACAAAGATATATGCCGGGATGATTCCTCCGGCGTCGGTATCCGTAATAGATGCCGTCTGTCCAGCCCAATCCACTTCCATCAACTCGCCCGGTCGACGGGTAATGTGCATGGTTGCTTTTGTCTGTACAAGATAGTCGCGGTAATATTTCTTGAATTGGGTAAGTTGATAGGGTACATCGTCGCTTCCAGTACATGTATCACAATACTCGAACCAAAGTAACTGCAGCGTTACGCCGCTTTTGGCCATCTCACGGTGGATGTAATCGTAATCAGGCATCTTGTATCCGATCCCGCCCGATTCACTGGGATATAAGAAATTCCCAAGTTCATGATTTGACATCTTTTCCGCTGTTGAGTACGTCAAGCTTTTTTCGCCGGCTTTTTTAAGCACGGTAATCACGGTAGTGCGCGAGCAGCCCAGGGCGGCTGCTATTTGGGATTTGTTGATCCCGAGACTTTGCAGTCTGAGGATCTCTTTGTAGTTGGTCATCACATGACCCTCCTCTTTGTGTTGTTGTACCGATATCCAGTACACAAGCACATTTATAGGAGAATCACATTAGAATGTTCAATCCCACCGTCGCGGGTGTTCAATCTAAGGCGTTGAAGGTGTTCAATCTCAAACAACCAAACTGTTCAATCTCGCCGACGCTACTGTTCAATCTCGCCCGACATATTCAGCTCGTCAAATAGGGTGGTCGTAAAACATCAGTAATCACTTTTTTTGTACAGTTCATAGGGTGGCATAATGTATTTATGTCAACTTGACGGTAACATAGAATGGCAGGATTACAAGCCTGTTACAGGGAGTTTATAGAAAAAAGCTCCGGCTGAATAATCATAACCGGAGCGCCAGAGTCTATTTATTCAACTTCCAGTATAGCATCATTGTCTTTCAACACCTTGTAGCAGTCTTCCGGCAACATTAAGCGATATTGCGAAGCCAACCGAGTTTTACCATAGGTTTTGTACGTGCCTTTCTGGGTACAGATAAAAACATTGTCTTGCTCAAATTCTTTTAGCCATGCGCTCACAGTAGATTTGCTTCCGACATCGAATATTTCCAATAACTTAGGGTATTCAAAACCCACATTCAGCGAACTAAGCTCCATCGCTTTATCAAGCATGGCAGTTAGCGCCTTTTTCTGCCTGACAGTATAGTTTAGTCCGTTGAGATAATCGAAAGCCAATTTATGGAATATTTCAACCTTCTCTTTGCGAAAAGGCTCACCCACAGCATAACCATTCAAGCAATTTTGGAGAGTGTCATAACAACATGCTTCATAGGCAGATTTTATCAACCTGCAAGCATCGTCAGCAAAAGGAACTAAATTTTTGGATTCAAGGAATGGGCGAAATTCCTCATAATGGCATTGGAGCCATACGGTAATTGATTCCCTTACCTCTCCTCTGTCTGTTAATTTGAGGCAGTATTTGAAATACCGTCCAAGTTGGTATGCCGTGTAGTGCCGCCTATACTCGCTAAACAACCCTGATTCGTGGATTCTTTTTAGAATAGCAGGATTGTAGAATATCGGCTTGATAGCATAATTTACTGTATTACGCATATCACGTTTTTTTTCTTTTATAGATTGTGACGTAGGCTCGTTTGATATAGGGTCTTGAGGTATGATGTTGTCTATCAATGAGGAATCATTGATAGGAGCGTCGGCAAAATGCTCCCAGCTTTTATCTGCGGTTTCGCAAGGAGTTAATTTTATTTTGTACCGTTTATTACCTTCGCCATCCTCAACCGGCTGGGAATTAATGATAATCGCGGTGGAAAAATTTTTTGTTTTGTAATGCCAAGACCCAAAGATTCGGTAAGCACTGCCAGAGGGATATGTCCTATCCATGTGCCTGCCACCTTTTTCATTGTACAGGTTGATAATAATGCGGTTCAGGGCATTGAGTTTGTTTATACCAACCGGCTTATCGAAAAAGACTTCTAAATGGAAGCCTCTACCACCGCTATGATATAGAAACGGTGACAGCCCAAGCGAACAAATGATAGCAATAGTCTGTTTGACCGAATATCCAATAGTTTCCAAGTCCCCGACTGAATCATCGAAGTCGAAAGCTATAAATTTAACCTTGGCAGCAGGGGTAAAAACGGCTAAATTTTCCTTGCCGTCAACGTGTTTTTTTAAGTAATAATCCCGATAAAACAGCTTTTTTGTGGTTTTGTAGATTTCATCAGGCTCAACATTATTGGCCTCAGAAGCACGTTCCTTTTTATATTTGATGCTGTCAAGATTGTAGGGAGTACTCCCATCAGTAGGGAAAATTGTGCCTTTGTGGTTGACGAACCCATATCGCTCTATTAAAAGCTGGGCCCGCTCCGCGACTGTAAATATAGTGACCGTGTTTACGTCACTATTATTGTTTACGGGTGCAGAAACCATATCAGGGCCAGATTTTTTTACTTGGTCGTTTACCCAAGCCGGTATATTAATGTTGGTCGTCCCTTGAATGGGCTGATTAGCTTGTTCCCTTTCATTTTTTATTTGCGCGCTCTCAATGTCATCAACAATATCATCCATGTCATTCGGATAGCTTGATGTACCGGGCTCAGGGGTGTAAAAACTATCAACGCCGGGCAAAGGCGGCTGTTTGGTTTTTCTTGGAGCAGGGTCAGCCTTTGAAGCTGTCATAGCCGCAGCCCGGGCCTCTTTCTCCCGATTATAGGCTTCCCTCTTGATCGCTATCTCCCGGTCATGGTCTTCTCTCATAGCCTTCATATCTGCCTGGCGCTTTTCTCTTGCATCAGTAAGTCGTTGCTGCGAGAGGGTTGACTGTTTAGCTGATGTGCCGTCAATCAGTGGGTCATCATCGAAAAAACCTGCATTCGCACGCTTAGATTTTTTGGGAATGATTGGGTCAGGATCAGGGTCAGAAATATTTATGTCAAATGTTCTTATTATTGACATTATTCACACGCTCCTTAATAAAATAGGTACATCCACATAAGCCGCCAGTGGCAAGGCTTTGAAGGCTTTTAGGGTTGAAAAAGTGTACTGAAACCTCTTGAGTACAGTTTTTATTACGAAAACTGGCAAACCCACACACGGTAAGCCTTTGAAACCGTTAGGGGTGAGAGAAAACTATGTGTTCAGGGTACACTTTCGGAACTTTCTTGAGGGGAGAGGGTTACTTCGTAACCCCTCCCCAAGGAAAAAAAGGAATTATAAATCATCTAAGGAACAGTACACCGTTATTTTGCGAACAAGTGTGAGATGATATTCCTCCTTTACTACCTGTTGTCTTATCTATTATCGTCAAAGTTCATTTTTTTCGCCCCCCGAAATTTAATTTGTGCTACCGTTCTTAATTACGAAACGAAATTGAAATGAGCGCACTCTTTATCAATGGGGCAAAAATCTGATAAAAATTAAAAAGAATGTTCGTATATTGGTGCAACGTTATCAGGGATATTACGGCGGCGCGATATTTCCGGAGCAAAAATCCTCAGAGTACAGTTTTCAGCTTATCAGAACCTAATATCCTTATTTACTCTCATCTATCCCTCTATCACTCAGAGTGAGTAAAAGTAGTACAGTTCAATCACATCATATTTTGAAAAATAAAAAACGCCCCGGCAAAAGGGCGTTTTATCAAAATTAGTGTAAGGTTAAACTATTTCGCTTCTCTTATTCCTTTCAGAACGGCGTAACTATCGTCACCTTTTAGAACTACTTGCTCATTCTGTATTAGTATACCGAGATTATCGCTCCCCTCAAATGCTTTAAGAATCCCTTTAAGAGATAGGGTGTTAATCAAAACCGGCTTTTCTAATTCTGGCGGAGATGACAGAGTTTCCGAGTTTAAGTGGATGACATAGTTGTAATCCTTCCCATCGTCACTATGCATAATTAGACAAATAACCCGCCCATCTTCTCCATATCTGAACCCAAGTATTTTTTTCGATAGCCTCATATATCTTGAGTAACTAACTATACGACTTAGAAAATACACGTCTATCTTAGAAAATTCGTCCCCTTTCAAAGAGCCAATAATCTTCTCATAATCTTCGTTAACCGCAACTTGTCCATGATAAAGAGGACTACTAACTTCAAACTCATCCGTTATTGCTTTAATCCTATCTTTTCCAGAGGAAAGGCTGATATTGATTTTCCCTTTAAAACTATCATCTAAGAGCGCCGAAAAAATTTTAACAAACGAAGTACCGGTTGCACATTCTGGAAAGGTTACATCACTAGGGTATTGCTGAACAAAAAAAGACATATCCTCAATAGTTACTATCGCATGATTGCCACAAAAATGCACACGATTAGTAAAAGTATTTTTTTCTCTTTTTGTTCTCCGTTCCGCAATCCGCGAAATCGGACGCAAAATTTGACGCATAGCAGTTGAATCAACGAAACATTCGTGATTATATTCATTTGTGTCGGAAAAAAAGAACTCACTCCTTTTTTCGTTTAGCAAAGCATATTGCGCATGAGAATATTTTCCGAAAAGGTAAATCTTGTATCTTGCGTCGTCTTTGATCATTATGAAATTATCGTGTTCCGTGTGGGCTACATATGTCTTTAAGTCACTTATGAAGAACGAAAAATGATTCGACGCCATCCCTTTTCCTGAAACGCGCATCTTAATAGTAATGTAATTAAGAGCATTGCTGAATCTGACAAAGAGCATTTCATCATCGACGAAACTAAAGCCAATAAAATTAAGTCTTACTCTTTTCTGTGAAAGCGTACCTTTTGAAATCTTATCTCCTATTTTATAATTAGACATCCCGCTTGATTCTTTTGGAAATTTGTTTTCCAAAACAATACCAGCAATATCCAATATCTTCCGCATATCCGATTTTGGAATCGAAACGTAAGGCCCCTCAGGTATATCAATTTTTAATTTATGCGTTTTACCGTGTGGTTTAAATTTATCTAGATCACTAAGTATGCGTTCAATATCCAATTCTTCCGGCACGTCTTCGATTTTATAAACTACCTTGCATAAACTCTCAGGGTTGCCCCGGGACGCTGGTGCAATTTCATGATTGTCCACTGGTGCATCCTCTTTTACCAAGTTCTCGATGTTACCTTCAGGCGCTGATTTAAAATTACGATTATCCATAACACATACCCCCTGTTTTTTAATTAGTCAGGAAAATTCATAACGCACTTCGCTTTTTAGATTATTGTTTGTGATTTCCACCCCTTCTCCCAATAACAAGAAAACTGGCAAAACGCTGCCCTTCAAGAAGGTTACAATGTCGCCCTCAATCCCATCCGTTAATTTTTCAAAATAAAGAATAATCATGCCACCCGGAACGCTTAAAATACCATCGTACCCTTCCATTACCTCTGGCATATCGCTGATACTGCAAATCGTGAAGATACATCCATATTCAAGCGTATCGTAATATTCACGGAATAACTTTGCAGGCAGCCCCTTGAATACGCATGGTGAGAATTTCGCCGGGTCGGCCAGAACTTCCGAAATTTTTTTGTCTATTTCAGATTCCGTTTCTCCTACTTCTTTTAATATTTTTTTTTCAGGTAAGCTTGCAAGCCCGCGCTTGAACTTCCACATCAAGCTCCCGTAATCATGTGCGCGATATTTATTACACTCTTTTTTTGAATTGGCCGGAATATAGATGCCTCTCGTAATACTCAAAAATCCGTTATCTTCCAAAATTTTTATCGTTTTTTCAACAGTTTTTTCTGACAGCCCCAACCCCTTCGCAATTGTTTCTTTCGCAACCCGCGCAAAACCCACTTCTTTATCTATACACATCTTTACGAAAGCGAACGTCGCGAAAAGTGTGTTGGCATTAACTAAAGTCTGCAAATTGAAAATTTCCTCATTCACACATTTTATCTCTGTTGCGGGGCCGGATAACAGCGAAATTTTTATTTTAAAATGGTTATTTACGCCCAAGCCTTCAATCTCTTTGTCGATCGTTATAAATTTTTTTTCCGTGAGGGTCAGTAATTGAGTCCTCAATTGTTTAGGCCAATATTGCTCTTTTCGGCCCAACAGCTTCAACAGCAAATTAGGGGTAGTAAATACTTCATTTTGCCAATTTTTTTGCAAGTGCAGCCCCACGTATAGCCGGAATAAATTTACTCCGCCCAAATCACCAATTTTGCGGGTAACGCTGTTCGGTATGATGATGTATCTCTCAGTGTGGCTCGTCGAATTTTCCAATTATTTCCCCCATGCTTAGAAAAATATATCATAAATAGGTATCTCATATTCTGTATAATAAAAGGCAAAAAATTATTATATACATCAATAAATTTCAATACCTATACTATCACGCTTTTGTTCCACATCAATACCTTTTGGGAATTTTTTGTCGGCTTCCAATCCTGGTAGTTGTTGTAATCTTCTTCTCTCATTATGGAAACGCTCCTTTTCAACCCGTTTGGATTGAAGAATAGCTCGATACGAGCTTTTGCCTTGTCAAACGCGTCAACGTCGTAATATTCGTCCTACAAAAGAAAGGAAACGAATCAATTTCATCTAACACACTTTACAGACAGCACGAATTAATATAAATTTGACGTACATGATCATCACCCCTCTTCTCAAAAAGATGAGATTAGTTTATGGATATAAGCTGGGAGCTGAAACCATATCGAGGGTTCTATCTTGTTGTGTTAGTGTGAGGTGTGTAGAGCGGAGTAGTACATATAAAAAACACTCTCTCTCCGCCAATTATTAAAGTTATATAACTTAACTACTTACACTTTTCAGCAATATGAAAAAATAAATTACTACTGTTATAATGTGTTAATTATGCTTATAGGGGAGAATTTTTATGGCTAATAAATCAACCCTTCCCGCTGTATTGGTTAATTCGTATGTTTCTGCTCTTCTCAGCGTTAGTGAAGGAGTAGGCATAATGGTAAGCTTTCTGAAACCCGAAATTGCGACTGGGGTAAGCGCATCGGGCAGCAAAACGGCCGCGTTTATCGGTGTTGTCGGCGGACTGAGTCACTGTACGGTGGCCCTCATGGCCGACGAAATTTCTTTTGCTGCCTATGTCGAAGCTTTCACAGGCGGGATGGTCAAGCCTGACCCCAATGACTCTATGTCCATGAGCGTACTCGGGGAATTGACGAACATGGTGAGCGGGCGAGCGTTGACGTTAGCAGAGATGCCAGGTCTTGACATCACGCCTCCGCAGCTGTTCTCAGGAAACAACATTAAGCTGTCGCCGACTGTTAAGGCAAACGTAAAAAGCTTCACACTGCCGTTCGACGTCGGATCTGGAAGGATATATCTGGTCTTATCCGTTTACTGAACGCGGCATACCTCAAAATACGAAATACTCTAAGGAATCGCCGAAAAAATGAATCGCCGCCCGATGCGCATAAAACGTATTGCGGGCGACGATGGTGAAGTGATGTTGTAAGAAGTGCGAAATAAAAAAATCCGATATGCGGTTTTGACAGAATAGCGAACCTGCCGGACCTCAAACACACACTTGTTTCGATAATCCATATTCTATAGAAATAACTCCACAAAAAAACGGTAAAAACTCTTATGAGCTTTACCGTAAAATATGAGGAAGTTGGAGAATAACGTTTATCCATCTCGCTATGCGTAATCATCTTGAAGCGGAACAACGGCACGCGTCCGTTATGTTAGAGATAGAATCGCCGCTTCATCAGCGGGCATTTTTTTCGCCCATTATTCGTTTTATCGCTTCGTCATAAGGCGGGCGCAATATGCCAAACTCTGTGATGATTCCTGTTATTAAGGAATGGTCCGTCACGTCGAAGGCGGGATTATAGACTTTCGCCTCCTTTGGGGCCATTCTCCTTTCATACCACATTTCGGTTACTTCCTCGGGTTTTCTCTGTTCAATATGTATATCGTCCCCCGTTTTTGTTTCCATGTCGATTGTGGACGTTGGGCAGCAGACGTAAAGCGGCACGCCGTAATGACGAGCAATTATCGCCACGCCGCTCGTTCCGATTTTATTGGCGGCGTCGCCGTTTGCCGCGACCCTGTCGCAGCCGACGAAAATGATATCGATTAATCCCTTTTTCATGATTGAGGAGGCCATATTATCGCAAATGACGGTGGTATCCGCTCCAGCGGAAATGAGTTCAAACGCCGAGAGCCTCGCGCCCTGCAGCAGAGGCCTTGTTTCATCGCAATAAACCCTAAGATCCTTCACTCCGTTTTCCAAAGAAACGTATATCCCGGCAAGCGCCGTTCCATATTTTACCGTTGCCAGAGCGCCGGCGTTACAGTGCGTGAGTATCCCCATTCCGTCCGATAAAAGCTCCGCGCCGTATTCTCCGATTTTTCTGCAGACCGCGATGTCCTCTTCTCTTATTTTTATCGCTTCTTTTCGCAAAATCGCCCTTATTTCTTCAAGCGGCTTATCTTTGTTCGCAAGGGCACATTTTTCCATCCGCTCAAGCGCCCAAGATAGGTTTACGGCTGTTGGTCTGGAGGAATTTATATAGTCGAGCTTTTTTTTGAACTCTGGATAAAAACTCCCGAAATCCTCCGCAGCAATCTCCTTAGATGCCAGATATGCCGCAAATGCCGCGGCGACGCCTATAGCCGGGGCGCCACGTACCTGTAACTTATAAATGGCTTCCCAAATATCTTTTTGCTCTGTGAGTTCAAGATTTTTTTCCTCGTTCGGCAGAAGTGTCTGATCGATAATAACTATAACATCGTCTTCTCTTAAAAATACCGTTTCGAATTTCAGTACCTCTTTTTTTACAGCGTTCTTCATCTTTTCACCCCGAATATACGTTAAAACTTGTTAACGTTTGCCATGAAGCAGTTCCAAAACTGTTCTCCCGTTTTATAGTTCGCGCGGTTTTTGATGAAATCCTTAGCGGCGGTAATGCAGATTTTTTCGGCTCTCGCCCTCTTATTCTGATCGGAAATCGTCGTAATGTCTTTAACGTTCGCAATCCCGACGATCCTTCTGTTCAGTTCGAGTCCTGTCACACCCGACGTATCGGCAAGTATGCTGTCCAAATAATGCTCCTTGAAACCCGGCGTCTTCGCCATATATTCCGTGACATGTTTGTCGTAGCAAGCGTTGAATTTCTCAACAAACATATCGATCACTTTAATTACTGTTTCGTGTATCCACTCGCAGAAGGATTCCTTATTCTCGGGCTCAAATTCCGCGTCCGAGCGGCACCAGGCAAAAAACAGGTTCGCTATCACGTTCCCCACGTCGTAGCCGATCGGCCCGTAAAACGCGAACTCGGGGTCAAAGATTATCGTGGAATCTTTTTTTATGAAGATTGAGCCGGTGTGCAAATCACCGTGCAAAAGCGCTTGCGCGTTATTTAAGAAATCGAATTTAAGCTTGGCTACCTCAAGTTTCAATTCCTGGTCGTCGTAAAGCTCTTTTTGCACGAAGTCCGCTATCGGCTGGAAAACATTATTCCTGTTCCGCAGGTCGGCATAGGGTTCCGTGTAAACCAAATCTTCCGTAATCTCGCAAAGTTCGGGGTTTATATAATTTTTGACGAGCGCCTTTTTCTCCTTGTGCCCCATTACTATATCCGTCGTCAAAAGCAGCGTGTTTACCATGTATGTCGTAATGTCGTCCGCGAAAAGCGGGAAGGTTTCGCCTCGCATAAGCGCGTAGCGCATTAATTCATAGCCCGTCAGATCTTCCATGCAGCAGGCGCACATGGTCGTGTCGTACATATAAATCTTGGGAACGAGACCGGGTGCAAGCTTGTCAACAAGCATCAATATTTCGGACTCGATCCTGTTTCTATCCGTTGAAATTTTGAACTCTTTCGAAATTCGCAGCTCAATTCCGGCGTGCTTGACAATGACGGATTTGCCAGTTTTTTCGTCCCAAACCCTGTAAACATAATTTAGATTGCCGTCACCTATTTCTTTTACTTCAAGTTTCGCTTCTTTCTCGAACATATCGA
>Ga0099364_10004995_pt1 | contig 19866 bp, 31 predicted proteins | sample TergutTh196P3_FD_73070 | JGI IMG/M metagenome (GOLD analysis project Ga0099364, IMG submission 73070) | Microcerotermes parvus P3 segment gut microbial communities from Pointe-Noire, Republic of the Congo - Th196 P3 | ecosystem: Host-associated > Arthropoda: Insects > Digestive system > Gut ... | reverse complement strand
GCCTGGATGGTGGAATTGGTAGACACGCTAGTTTCAGGTACTAGTGCTCGCAAGGGTATGGAAGTTCGAGTCTTCTTCCAGGCAAAAAAACCGTCCATTGTATGGACGGTTTTTTTGTATTTGATTGGAAGATGACTCGAACTTCCGGAGGCTGCGCCGAGTGAATACGAGGAAGAGCGTGCATGGATGCACGCGGCAGCAGCCGGAGGCGGCCTGGAGCCTCGAAACACTATGTTGAGAGGTGGAAGGGTTCGAGTCTTCTTCCGGGCACAACAGGAAGAAGCACCGCGATAACGGTGTAGATCAGTGATCAGAATGTTGTAAGCACAGGTAATTATTCACTGTTCTTTAATATAAGGGTACCTTTAGGTATCCGTTGGTGCGGGTGCAATGCGTCTTTTTATTGCTGTATTACTTAATGGCAGTGTAAAAAAATCACTGGAAAAACTGCAGGAACAGCTTAGGTCTCAGACTTCCAGCGGCAGTTTTACAAGACCTAAAAATTTTCACATGACCATGGCTTTTCTGGGAGAAACTCCGGAGAACAAGCTGCCTGTACTACACCGCATTATTGAAGAAATTAATTTTTCTCCCTTTGAAATTAGTTTTAACCGCACAGGCTGTTTTAAACATGGCGGCAAAGAACTATGGTGGGCTGGTAACGATCCCAATGACACAAATCTTCCTAAGTTGAAATCTATCCACGGTCATCTTATAAACGATCTGGAAATAGAAGGTTTCCCTGTCGATAAAAGACCCTTTCATGCTCACATAACATTGGGGAGGGAGATAAGGCATACCAAGCCCATAGTTTTGGACTGTCCAGAAATCTTGGTTAAGGTGGAGCGTATTAGTCTCATGAAGTCCGAGCATGTTGGTGGAGGGGTGAGGTATGTGGAGTTATCTCCTGTACCCTATTAAAAACCAATAAGACACACTAAAATATCCCTTATGAGTATAATCAGCCAACTATGTGCCGAAGTTAATCTCCCAAAGATGATCAAAGTAAAGCAGCTCCACGACCACAGTAAAATAGAAGAAAAAGACATTCGTGATGCAATATTTACAGAACTGTCCTGTCCGGATCTGGAAGACAGTATAAGTCGTGGCATGAGGATAGCAATCACCTGTGGGAGCCGCGGGGTGAACAATATTGCCTTAATTACCAAGTCCATTGCTGATTTTGTTAAGTCCAGGGGTGCTTATCCCTTTGTGGTTCCCGCGATGGGCAGCCATGGAGGGGCGACTGCTGAGGGGCAGAAAGCCCTGCTGGAAAGTTATGGTGTTACAGAGGCTTATATTGGCTGCCCGATTATCTCATCCATGGAAACTGTGGAAATTGGCAGGAGCAGAAAGGGACCGGGCGGTAAAACTTATGGTGTTCGCATCGATAAAAATGCTGCAGAAGCTGACGGCATTATAACCGCCGGCAGGGTAAAGCCGCATACTGGTTTCCGCGGTGCATACGAGAGCGGTATTATGAAGATGCTTGCCATAGGTCTGGGTAAAAGGGAAGGAGCGGATATCTGCCATCAGAATGGCTTTGCATATATGGCGGAGATGGTGGAACTATTCGGGAAAACCATATTAAAACACGCCCCTGTCAAACTTGGTTTTGCCATTCTGGAAAATGCCTACGGAGAAACCTGCAAGTTTGCTGCCTTAAAGCCGGAAGAAATTATCACAGAAGAACCTAAGCTCCTTGAAGAAGCAAAAAGCCATCTTCCTTTAATTTACTTTGATACTGCCGACATCCTTGTTGTTGATAAAATTGGCAAAGATATTTCCGGTGACGGGATGGATCCCAATATTACCGGCGCAAACCCCTGCACTCCCTATGTTACAGGGGGGCTTAAGGCAACACGCACCGTGGTGCTGGATCTTACGCCTAACACACACGGTCAGGCAATGGGGATGGGGGCTGCCCATGTAATCACCCGGCGGCTTTTTAATAAGCTCGACCTTGATGCAACTTATGTAAACGCTGTCACTGCACGCAGCCTCGATTATGTCAGAATTCCTGCCATCACAGAAAATGACCGCGAGGCTGTGCAGCTCGCCCTGCGCTGCTGTATTGGCCACGACCCGGAACAACCCCGCATTATACGCATATCAGACAGTATGCATACCGGCACTATTCTCATTTCTGAAGCAATGAAAAAGGAAGCAGAAAAAAATAAAAAACTGGAAATTATTGGTGAAGCCGAAGACTGGTCTTTTGACAATTTGGGAAATCTATGGTGAAAAAAGGAGAAATAAATGTCAGGCGAAACTAAACCTATTCTGGGTATATCAAATGGTAGACCCATTTTGGGTCTCACCATAGGTGACCCTTCCGGCATAGGCCCTGAAATATTACTCAAAGCACTTTCCCGTGAAGAAATTTATGAAAAAGCAATCCCTGTTGTTTATTCTGACAGGGTAGTACTGGAAGATGCTCTGGATATCACCGGAAAGAGTTTCACCCTTAATAAAATCAATAAACCCCAGGATGCTCTGGGGAAATACGGCATAATTGATTTTATTGAAGCCGGGATAATCACAAAAAAAGGCGAGTATGCCTACAGTACTGTCAGTGCAAAATCCGGGGAGTCATCTTTCCGTTATGTGATAGATGCAATTAAAGATGCTATGGAAGGACACAGTGCCGGTGTTGTAACCGGTCCAATTAACAAGGAGTCAATCAATATGGCAGGGCATCAGTATGCTGGTCATACGGAGATCTTCGCAGATTACACAAACACAAAAAATTACGGTATGCTTCTTTCCGGCGGCGGTCTAAATGTCATTCACTGCACTACCCATGTTTCCATGAGGCAGGCCTGCGATCTAATCACTGTAGAGCGGGTGTTAAACACAATCCGCCTGGCAGATAAAGCCCTCCGCCTGATGGGAAAAGAAAAGCGGCGCATTGCTGTTGCAGGCTTTAACGCGCATAGCTCAGAGAATGGGCTTTTTGGAGATGAAGAGGAGCGGGCGATTATCCCTGCCATAGAGATGGCAAGAGCCGAGGCTGAGGGAAGTAATGCTGGGGGAGCCGATCTTGAAATTACCGGCCCGGTCCCTCCCGACACTGTCTTTGTTAAGGCTCTGGGAGGCCAGTTTGATATAGTCGTAGCCATGTACCACGACCAGGGGCATATTCCCCTGAAACTCTGCGGCTTTAAAATGGATCCTGCCACCGGCTTATACTCATCAATGAGCGGGATAAACGCCACTATAGGCCTGCCTATAATCCGCACCTCGGTAGATCATGGCACCGCCTTCGGCAAAGCGGGCAAAAACCTTGCAAATGAAGAAAGTCTTGTAGATGCCATTAATATGGCAATCATTTTTGCGCAAAATTGGGTTGCTTAAGATTGCATATGAAAACGAATTATGTTAAATTAACTCAGAGGAAGTAAAAAAATGGCAGTATTGACGCAGTATCAATGGGATCCCAGTCTTGAAACCGGAAATGAACTAATAGACGGCCAGCATAAGGAATGGATGAAAGTCTTAAACAGCATAATTGATGCACATAAACAGGGTAAAGGCAGAGATGAAATTATGAAAACCATGGATTTTCTCTCGGATTATACTTTATTGCACTTTTCAGCTGAAGAAAAACTGATGGCAGATAGTGATTACCCGGAGTATTCTATACATAAGCGGTACCATGAAGAGTTAAAAGAAACAATGAAGAATCTAACCAAAAAATATGCCAGAGAGGTATCTCCGGATGATTTTATTAGCATTGTTATTTATACCCTTGGAGACTGGTTATTCAGCCATATAAAAGGCGATGATTTTAGAATGGCTGCCTATATTAGGTCTAAATCTTAAAAAAAAAAATAAAAATAATGTTTTCCTATTGACATTTTTTTTACTTTTATATAGATTAATGATCCCTGATTAAAATAGGGGATTTTTGTTCATTAATTAGGAGTTTTTTTCATGCCGACTATTAACCAATTGGTTCGTTTCGGAAGACAGCAGGTTGTTTCAAAGACTAAGTCGCCGGCACTTCTGTCCTGTCCCCAGAAACGCGGTGTTTGCACCAGGGTAATGACAGTTACCCCAAAAAAGCCGAATTCCGCTCTTCGCAAGGTAGCCAGGGTCAGACTGTCCCATGGTACAGAAGTAACTGCCTATATTCCCGGAATAGGGCATAATTTACAGGAACATTCGGTGGTATTGGTAAGAGGCGGCAGGGTAAAAGACCTCCCAGGCGTTAGATATCATATAATCAGGGGTGCTAAAGATACCTTGGGTGTCGAAGATCGCAAACGCGGCAGATCCAAATACGGTGCCAAGAAACCCAAGGCTTAGAGGAATTTATGGGACGTAAGAAAAAAACTATAGACAGGGGCATTGCTCCGGATCCCAAGTACAATAGTGTAATATTGTCGAAGTTTGTAAACCGCATGATGTGGCAGGGAAAAAGGTCTATCGGGCTTAGAATTGTACATGATGCTATGGAAAAATTACAGCAAAAAGCGGATAAAGATCCTCTGGAGGTCTTTTTAAAAGCAATAGACAATGTAAAACCTGTAGTAGAGGTTAAATCCCGCCGTGTAGGCGGTTCAACATACCAGGTTCCTGTAGAAATTCGTGAATCCAGGCGTGAAGCTCTGGGGATGCGCTGGATTATTAATGCTGCCAGGGCACGTTCAGGTCAGGGAATGGAAGACAGACTGGCTGCTGAACTCCTCGATGCATTTAATAATACGGGTACAGCCTTTAAAAAGAAGGAAGATACCCATAAAATGGCAGAGGCAAACAAGGCCTTCGCTCACTACCGTTGGTGATTTAATGATGACCGAAAAGTTAGAAACTTCTTCGGTCATCTTCATTATAAAAGTATTTACGTACCGTTTGAAAAACGGGAGAAAATACAAAGGTTGGAAAAGCAGTAATGGACTGCTATTCCAACCTAGTTGACATTATTTTTGAAAATTAATATATTTAATTTTCGGTAATTGAATGAACGGTGCCAAACCGATCATCATTATTTGATGAGATAGGTGGAGCCGAACGGTTTACAGTTCAGGTTTAGTCCTTTATAAAACTGTTCGAATAATCCTTTTATCTTCTATCAAACTCAAGAAAAAAGCCTGCGTATGCAGGTTAAGCAGGTTCAGTCTTGCGGACTGGACTGCATTGAATAGATTTTAAGTGTGCCCAATAAGCAAGGAGGACACTAATGGCAAAGGATAAGTTTAATCGAACAAAAATCCACATGAACGTCGGAACCATTGGTCACGTAGACCATGGAAAAACCACCCTGTCTGCCGCCATCACCGCTTACTGCGGCAAGAAATTCGGCGATAAGGTAATGTCTTATGACCAGATTGATAATGCCCCCGAGGAAAAAGCCAGAGGTATTACGATCAACACAAGACATTTGGAGTATCAGTCAGAAAAAAGGCATTATGCCCACATAGACTGTCCCGGACACGCCGACTATATCAAGAACATGATCACAGGTGCTGCCCAGATGGACGGTGCTATTCTGGTCGTGTCAGCACCGGATTCCGTTATGCCTCAGACCAGAGAGCATATCATTCTCGCCAGGCAGGTAGGTGTACCGAATATGATGGTCTTCCTTAATAAGGTAGATCTCATTGACGACCCCGAACTAATCGAACTGGTAGAAGAGGAAATCAAGGATGTTCTTTCCGCAAATGGTTTCCCCGGCGACAAGATCCCCATCATTAAAGGTTCTGCTTTTAAGGCTATGGAAGATCTTTTTTCCGATACCATTACCGAAAACTGCGACTGTATCCAGGAACTGCTTGATGCCATGGATTCTTATTTCCCCGATCCTGAAAGAGATGCAGATAAACCCTTTATTATGCCCATAGAAGATGTTTTCACCATTCAGGGACGCGGTACAGTAGTTACCGGAAAGATCGAAAGAGGAGTCCTTAAGCTTAATGAGGAAGTGGAAATTGTTGGTATAAGACCCACAAAGAAAACTGTTATCACCGGCATTGAAATGTTTAACAAGCTTCTGGACGAAGGTCATGCAGGGGATAATGTTGGTACACTTTTAAGAGGTATTGATAAAAAAGAAGTTGAACGCGGTCAGGTACTTGCAAAACCCGGTTCAATTACCCCTCACAGCAAGTTTAAAGGTCAGATCTACTGCTTGTCCAAGGAAGAGGGCGGAAGACACAGCCCCTTCTTTACAGGTTATAGACCCCAGTTCTATTTCAGAACTACCGATATAACCGGAACTGTTCAGCTTCCGGAAGGCAAGGAAATGGTAATGCCCGGTGATAATACCGAAATTATCGGGGAACTTATCCATCCTATAGCCATGGAACAGACACTTCGTTTTGCCATTCGTGAAGGCGGCAAAACAGTTGCTTCCGGTCAGGTTACAGAAATTATTAGTTAAGATTTTATATGACCATTTATTTGTAAAAATAAATGGTCATATTTGTTTTTGGAGGAGAAATGGCTAAGGAACGAATTCGCGTACGTTTACGCGGTTTCGATGTGGAATTATTGGATCAGAGTTCAAAGTCAATTGTACAGACCGTACAGAAGGCAGGGGCAAAGGTTACAGGACCCATCCCCCTTCCTACCCGTATAAACAAAGTGACTGTTCTCCGTTCTCCCCATGTCAATAAAAAGTCGCGGGAACAGTTCGAAATGCGGACTCATAAAAGGTTGATAGATATTATTAACCCGTCTCCGGAAGTAATGGATTCTTTAATGAAGCTTGAGCTGCCGGCGGGTGTAGATGTGGAAATTAAGCAATAAGGCTGTTTGGAATTTCCAAATTACCATGTATTGGAGCAGTATATGTTAGGGCTTATGGCCAGAAAAGTGGGAATGACTCAGGTTTTCGATGAAATAGGCAATTTGGTACCTGTTACCGTTGTTCGTTTTGATCCTAATACCGTCGTTTCCAATAAAACAAAAGAGAAAGACGGCTACAAGGCAGTTGTCCTTGGAGTGGATGAGTTTAAAAAAGCATCCAAGCCTTATGCAGGACAGTTTCCCGAGAGCATAACTCCTCAGAAAACAATCAGAGAATTCAGGGATTTTGAAAAAGACGTTAACCCCGGAGATAAACTGGGTGCAGAAGTTTTTGAAGGAATTTCCTATGTCGATGTAATTGGCATTTCAAAAGGCAAGGGCTTTCAGGGTGTAATCAGAAGGCATGGCTTTGGCGGTGGCCGTTCTACCCACGGCTCGAAATTCCACCGGGTAGGCGGTTCTACAGGGCAAAATACTTATCCGCACAGGACCTTCAAAAACAGAAAGATGCCTGGCCGGATGGGACGTGAAAAGGTTACTGTAATGAGCCTTAAAGTAGAGATGCTGGATATGGAAAAACAGTTGATGCTTATCCGCGGTTCAGTTCCCGGTATAAACAAGGGACTTGTGGTAGTCAGGACTGCGGTTAAAAAGTAGGTACTATAATGAATGGGAAAGTATATTCAATAGATGGCAGAGAATTAAGAAGCATTGAATTATCCAACGAGGTATTTGGTCTTCCTGTCAATGAAGATTTAATCTGGTATGCCATTAATAACGAACTTGCCAATAAAAGGCAGGGAACAGCCAGTACCAAGACCAGGAAAGAAGTTCATGGTTCCAATGCAAGACCCTTCAGACAGAAGGGAACCGGCCGTGCACGTCAGGGTGATAAAAAGAGCCCGATAACAGTCGGCGGCGGAACTATATTTGGTCCCAAACCCAGGGATTATTCTTTTTCCATGCCAAAGAAAGCCAAAAAACAGGCAATTAAAAGCATTCTAAGTTTAAAAGCTCAGAATGACATGATAAAAATTATTGAAGACTTTTCTGTAGAATCAGGAAAAACAAGGGATCTTACTGCAATCCTTACTAAAAGCGGACAATGCACACCCGGTCAGAGAACTGTAATGGTGCTTCGCGGTGAGGAAGTTTGTGTTAAAAGCGGGATTGATGACAGAGCTGAAGTACTTCCCGGAGTAAGAAAAATCAAGCAGGCAGGCAGAACCCTGCCATGGTTAAGCTTTCTTTCACATTCCAGGCTACGCGCCCATGACCTTTTCTACGGAAGAAACATAATTATGACCGAAAGTGCTGTAAAGAAGCTCAACGAGTTTTATGCGGCTAAAAATAACTCTGTTAAGGAGGCCGCAGAATGAGATATGACCAGATACTTATAGAACCTGTTCTTTCTGAAAAAACCAATTTAATGAGGGAAGAGGGTAAATATGTATTTAAAGTAGACCCCAGGGCAAATAAGATACAGATTAAAGAAGCGGTAAAACGCCTGTATAATGTTAACCCTGTATCATGCAATGTAATGAGAGTCGGCGGAAAACCCAAAAAACTCCGCTCCCGGCCGGGTTATACTTCATCATATAAAAAAGCCATTGTAAAACTTGCCAAAGATGAAAAAATCGGCATTTTTGAAGGTGTTTAAATGAGAACCGAAGGAATATTGTATGGGAATTAAGACATATAAACCTATTACTCCGGGAATGAGAGCCTGGCAGAGTCTGGATTATTCTGAACTCACCAAGGGTGTTAAACCGGAAAAATCCCTCACCCAGGGCATGAAGAGAAAGGCCGGAAGGGACAGTAAGGGCAGAATTACCGTAAGGCATCAGGGCGGCGGTCATAAGAGGCTGTACAGAATCATAGATTTTAAACGTGATAAAATAGATGTTCCCGGAAAAGTTGCTTCCATTGAGTATGACCCTAATAGGAGTGCAAATATTGCACTTATTAAATATAAAGACGGCGAGAAACGTTATATTATTGCACCCAAGGGATTAACATTAAACGCACAAATTCAAAGCGGTCCTAAAGCTCCCATAGAGACAGGAAATGCCCTGCCTCTGGAAAACATTCCGCTGGGCTTTACAGTTCATAATGTGGAGTTAACTCTGGGGAAGGGCGGTCAGCTCGCACGTTCTGCCGGAAACGGAGCTGTGGTTGCAGCGAAAGAGGGCGACTATGTTACCTTAAGGCTGCCTTCCGGTGAAATGCGTATGATTTTCAAGAAATGCTATGCCACTATAGGCACTGTGGGAAACGAAGATCATATGAATGTAGTAATAGGTAAGGCCGGCAGAAACCGCTGGCTGGGTATCAGACCTACCGTTCGCGGTATGGCTATGAACCCTGTGGATCATCCCCATGGAGGCGGTGAAGGAAAAAGCAAGGGTAAGCATCCGGTCAGCCCCTGGGGGCAGCCGACCAAAGGATATAAAACCAGGAAAAAGCATAAACCTTCTTCAAGGTTTATTGTAAGCCGAGGAAAGAAGAGATAGGAGTGCAGGGTGTCAAGGTCTGTTAAGAAAGGTCCTTTTATTGAAAAGAGTCTTTACAAAAAAGTGCTGGATTTAAACAAGTCCGGGGAACGGAGGAATATAAGAACATATTCCCGCTGTTCAACAATAATTCCGGAAATGGTCGGAGGTACTATCTCTGTCTATAATGGTAAATCCTGGATTCCCGTTTACATAACGGAGAATCTTGTGGGTCATAAATTGGGTGAATTTGCTCCCACCCGGATATTCCGGGGTCATGCAGGTTCAGATAAAAAGGCCTCCAGGTAATTAGGTAGGAACTATGGCAAAAACCACAGATGCAGCAGAAAGAAAAGAATACAGGGCTGTAACCAAATTTTTAATTGCTTCTCCAATTAAACTGCGCCCCGTAGCAGATTTAGTCAGGCGAAAAACATATCCAGAAGCGGTTTCCATTCTGGAAAACATGCCCAATAAGGGTGCAAGGTTAATCAAAAAGACCGTCGTTTCTGCAGCATCCAATGCGCTTAATCAGGATAAGCAGCTGGAAGAAGACATGCTGTATGTAAAGGAAATAAAGATTGATGAGGGTCCCAGGATGAAACGTGTTTGGTTCAGGGGCAGGGGACGCGCAGATATGCTTTTTAAGAGAATGAGCCATATAGTTGTAGTAGTTGATCAAACAGCAAATGCAGCCGAGGGTTCAGGAAATAAAAAATCTTCTTCTAGACGAACCGGCGGTTCGAGGGCAGGCAGATAAATGGGTCAAAAAGTAAATCCAATTGGTTTAAGAGTAGGGATCAACAGAACCTGGGGTTCCAGATGGTATGTAGAGCCTAAAGAATATGCAAAGACTCTGCATGAAGATCTATTGCTTCGCAAACTCATCATGGAGATGCCGGAAACCAAGGGTGCAGATATAGCCGAACTTGAGATAATCCGTCACCCCCAGAGGATCACCATCACAATTCACACGGCACGGCCTGGTGTAATTATTGGAGTAAAAGGTGCCAATATCGAAAAAATTGGCTCGGAACTACAGAAGCATGTTACCAAAAAGATTCAGATAAAGATTAAAGAAGTCAGGAATGCTGAAAATAACGCCCAAATTATTGCACAGAATGTTGCACGCCAGCTTATTGCAAGGGCAAGTTTCAGAAGAACCATAAAAAAAGCCATCAGTGATGCCATAAAAAAAGGCAATGCCCAGGGTGTAAAAATCCGGCTTTCCGGCCGTCTGGGCGGAGCGGAAATGTCACGCACCGAAGAAGCAAAGGAAGGGCGCATACCTCTTCATACCCTCAGGGCTGATATAGATTTCGGCTTTGCGGAAGCCCATACCACCTTCGGTGCGATCGGCGTAAAGGTTTGGGTGTATAACGGTATGAAGTACGGTAAAGAACAGAAAGAAGATGCCGGCTCCCTCCTTCGCAAGCGCCGTGACAGACTTCCCGGGCAGAGATCCGACACACAGAGAAGTGATCCCAGAGCAGATAATTATAGATCAGAGAGCAGGGTTTAGGAGTAGTTTATGTTAAGTCCAAAAAGGGTAAGACGCCGAAAAGTACAGCGCGGAAATATGCCGGGAAATGCGACCCGCGGCAATACTGTTGTATTTGGTGAATATGGTTTAGTTGCTCTGGAAAGAATGTGGATAACGAACAGGCAGATAGAAGCTGCCAGGGTCGCGATGAATAGGCATATAAAAAGAGGCGGAAAATTGTGGGTAAGGATATTTCCCGATAAGCCTTTTTCCAAAAAGCCTGCAGAAACAAGAATGGGTAAAGGTAAAGGCGGACCGGAATACTGGGTAGCAGTAGTTAAACCCGGTTCGGTTCTCTTTGAACTTGGCGGAATAGACAGAACATTGGCTACGGGAGCTATGACCCTTGCAGGTTCAAAGCTTCCCATCAGGACAAAAGTTGTAGCCCGCTCGGATATGGAGCTGGGAGGATAAAATGAAAAATTCTTTTAAGAACCTTTCTTTTGCCGAGTTAAAAGCAAAAAGGGAAGAACTGTGCAGGAAGTATATGGATCTGCGTTTTCAGATGGTTGTCGGGCATGTTGATAACCCATTGCAGAGGCGTGAGACCAGAAGGCAGATAGCCCGTCTTAATACCATGATTCATCAGGAAGAAACAGTTCAGCAAAAAAAGGCCCAATAGGTGAAGGAGAAATAAGTGACCAGTGAGAAAACCCCTGCGGTTAAGAAAGGCAAGAAAGAATTTTCCGGAGTAGTTAAAAGCGACAAAATGGATAAGACCATAGTAGTTAAAGTGGAAACTACTACTTTACATAAATTGTATAAGAAATATGTAGTTCGCAGCAAAAGTTTAAAAGCCCATGATGAAAAGAACGAAGCTAAAATTGGTGACCGTGTCAGAGTTGTGGAATGCAGACCCATCAGCAAGGAAAAATGCTGGAGACTGGATGCCATTCTGGAAAGGGCTAAATAGGGGGAATCGATATGGTTCAAGTAGAAACTTTCCTGAATGTAGCAGATAATTCCGGAGCAAAACTGGTTCAGTGTATTAAGGTACTCGGCGGCTCAAAGAGGAAGTACGCTGGTATTGGAGATATAATCACAGTGGCTGTAAAAGAAGCCCTGCCTACCTCCAATATTAAAAAAGGTACTATAGAAAGAGCAGTGGTAGTAAGGTCTCATAAGGAGTACCGCCGCCCGGACGGAACATATATCAGGTTTGATGATAATGCCTGTGTAATTGTAGATCAGGCCATGAATCCAAAGGGAAAACGTATATTTGGACCGGTTGCCAGGGAACTCAGGGAAAGAGGCGATTTTATGAGGATAGTCTCTCTTGCTCCGGAGGTATTATGAGAACCGGTTTTGGGTTAGGAGTTTAATATGGTAGATACACCGCGTAAGTTTAAACTAAAAAAAGACGATACAGTCCAGGTAATTACCGGTAAGGACAAGGGTAAGAGGGGACGTATCTTAAAAATTGTAAGAGATAAAAACAGGGTAGTAGTGGAAGATGTAAATATCGTAAAAAAAGCGAAGAAACGCCGTAACCAGCAGGACAGAGGCGGAATCATCGAAGTTGCCGCTCCCATTCATTACTCGAATGTTGCAATAATTTGCAAGAAATGCGGACCTACAAGGGTGTCTATTAAGATTGACGGTGAGGAGAAATCCAGGGTCTGCAGGAAATGCGGGGAGGCATTATAATGGCAAAAGCCGAAGTAAACAGCGTACCCAGACTTAAACAGGTTTACCGCGATCAGATTGCACCTGAATTAATGAAGGAATTTAACTATAAAACCCCCATGCAGACTCCTAAACTGGAAAAGATCATTGTGAGCATGGGTGTAGGGGAAGCGCTGCAGAATAAAAAGTTTTTAGATTCAGCACTGGAAGACCTTAGCATAATAACCGGCCAGAAAGCCGTTAAGACAAAGGCAAAAAAAAGTATAGCAAACTTTAAAATCAGGGCAGGTCAGGAAATTGGAGTAAAGGTAACCCTTAGGGGAGCCATTATGTACGAGTTTCTGGACAGGCTTGTAAATGTTGCCTTACCCAGGGTTAAGGACTTCCGGGGTGTGAGCCAGAATGCTTTCGACGGCCATGGTAATTATTCACTTGGTCTTACCGAGCAGATTATTTTTCCGGAAATTGATTACGACAAAATTGAAAGGGTAGCTGGGTTAAACATAGCTATAGTAACAACAGCACGAACTGATGCGGAAGCCATGGCTTTCCTGGGTAAGTTCGGTATGCCCTTCAGAAAGTGAGAGAGGTGATATGGCAAGAAAAGCAATGATATTAAAGGCGCAAAGAACGCCAAAATATAAAACCAGAAAAGTAAACCGCTGCCGTATTTGCGGAAGGGCAAGGGCTTATTTAAGGAAGTTTGAAATGTGCCGTCTCTGTTTTCGTAAATTAGCTAACGAGGGATTAATACCCGGCGTTACAAAATCAAGTTGGTAGGAGGAAAGGATGAGCGTTTCTGATCCCATTGCGGATATGCTGACAAAAATCCGGAATGCCGGTATGGCGAAGCATGAAAAAGTTGATATTCCTAACTCTAAACTTAAACTTGAGATAGTCAAGATTCTAAAAACCGAAGGGTATATCAAAAATTTTAAGAAGGCAAACCAGGATGGTGCCAATGTAATAAGGGTATTTTTAAAATATGATGATAAAACCATCCCCATTATTCATGGCCTCGAAAAAGTTTCCAAACCCGGCAGGCGGGTTTATATGGGTTATAAAAAAATGCCCAGAGTGCTTAATGGTTATGGAACTTTAATTGTATCAACATCCCAGGGTGTTACCACCGGGAAGAAGGCTGCCGAAAAGAAAGTCGGCGGTGAAGTTATCTGTACCGTCTGGTGAGGTTAGTTTATGTCAAGAATTGGTAAAATACCTGTAAAGGTTCCAAGCGGAGTAAAAGTGAGTTTTGCAAATGATATTATTACCGTGGAAGGACCCAAGGGAAAACTTACTCAGAAGTACCACCCTGTAATCACCTTTGAAGAAAAGGGCGGTGAAATTGTAGTAAGCCGCCCAAATGAGGAAAAACAAAATAAAGCTTTTCACGGGCTTTACAGAAATCTTTTAAATAATATGGTAACCGGAGTTTCGGACGGCTTCCAGAAAACTTTAATTGTTACAGGAGTTGGTTACAGGGCAGAAATACAGGGAAAACTCCTGGTATTAAGCCTTGGCTTTTCAAATGATATTTACATGGGCATTCCTGACGGCATCACTGTTACATCTGAAGGCGGAAGGCTCGTTATTTCCGGCATCGATAAACAGCGAGTGGGAGAACTGGCATCACAAATAAGGAAATTAAGACCGCCTGAGCCTTACAAGGGTAAGGGAATCAGGTACGAAGATGAGCAGATCAGAAGAAAAGTCGGGAAATCGGGTGTAAAATAACTTTGTTATTTTCACCTCGAAGAAAACCTTAGGTTTTCTTCACGCAATTTAGAGTAAGAGGATAAGGTAATGCAGCGTAAAATGTTAGAAAAGGATAGAAAGCGTTTAAAAAGGAAGGTGCATATCCGTAAAAGGATCTCCGGGACAGCTTCGAAACCCAGAATGACTGTTTTTAAAAGTAACCGTTCCCTTTCTATCCAGATTATTAATGATACCGAGGGTCATACCCTTGCTTCTGCCTCCACTCTGGAAAAAGATTTAAAAAATATTAAGGCAACAGTGGAAGGTGCTGCTCAGCTTGGTGAAGTGATGGGGAAGAGGCTTCTGGAAAAAAACATTAAGACAGTTGTATTTGATAGAAACGGTTATTTATATCATGGTACAGTAAAAGCAATAGCCGACGGAGCCCGTAAGGCGGGGATCCAGTTTTAGGAGGCAGCATGGAGAATGCACAGGACTTGGCCAATATTCAAGAGAACGACGAAACTACCAAAGCAGGAACTGAAACTGCCGTTAGAACTGAAGGAAGACCGGAAGGCCGGGGCGGACAAAGGGGCAGAGGCCGGGACAGAGACAGAAACCGTGACAGGGAATTTGTAGAAAAAGAATTTATTGAAAAACTTGTTAAGCTGAACAGGACTGCAAAGGTAGTCCAGGGCGGACGGAGGTTTTCATTCTCCGCTTTAACTGTAATAGGTGATAAAAAGGGTAAAGTAGGTTATGGCTTTGGCAAGGCAAATGATGTTTCTGAGGCAATAAGAAAGAGCGTCGACAATGCAAAAAGAAATATGATTATGCTGCCCATTAAAAACGGAACTATCCCCCATGAAATAATCGGGGTTTTTAAATCTTCAAAAGTACTTTTAAAGCCGGCTTGTTCAGGTACTGGAATTATTGCAGGCGGACCTGTTCGTGCAATCATGGAAGCAGGCGGAATAACAGATGTACTTTCCAAATCCATTGGTTCTTCCAGCCAGTACAATGTTGTTAAGGCAACTTTTGACTGCATAGGAAAAATGATGGATGCACGGTCTATTGCAAAAAGCCGGGGAAAAACCATAAAGGATTTCTGGGGGTAATATGGCCGGGAAAATCAGGATTAAACTTGTACGCAGCGTTATCGGCTCCCTGCCTAACCAGCGGGCTACTGTAAGGTCTTTGGGACTGCGCAAAATCGGCTCAACTTCTGAACAGGAAGCAAGCCCTGCGATACTGGGTATGGTAAATAAAGTTTCCCATCTTGTTTCGGTGGAGGAAATTAAATAATGGCTCACGATTTTAATTTACATGCTCCGGAAGGGGCTAACAAAAAGAAGAAAATGCTTGGACGGGGAAGAGCTTCCGGCAGGGGTACTACTTCCGGTAAGGGCAATAAGGGACAACAGGCACGCTCCGGCGGTAAAACATGCCCCGGCTTTGAAGGCGGTCAGATGCCGCTGTATAGGCGTCTTGCACAGAGGGGTTTTTCCAATTACCCATTTAAAAAGACTTTCCAGATAGTGAATATAAGCCAGCTGGAGAAGTTTTATAATGACGGTGAAACTGTAGACGAAGCTTCACTGCATGCAAAAGGTTTAATTAAGGGCAGCATTAAGAACGGTGTTTTAAAGACTGCAAATCCTGTGAAAATTTTAGGCAATGGGGATATAACAAAAAAAATCAAGATTATAGTGAGTCCCCAGCCTGCAGGCTGTGCTATTTCCGGTTCTGTAAAAGAAAAAATCCAAAAAGCTGGCGGAGAAACAGTGTAAAATGGCTAATCCATTGATTGATATCTTTAGAGTTAAGGAACTCCGGGAACGCATTATATTTACATCCTTAATGCTTGTTGTGTTCAGGATAGGTGCACATATACCCATTCCGGGAGTGAATGTCCAGGCTTTGAATACATATTTTTTGGCACAGCAGGACTCAGGGAATGCAATTGTAGACTACCTCGACTTCTTTGCCGGCGGGGCATTTTCAAACTTCTCTGTCTTTATGCTCGGGATCATGCCTTATATTTCCATGTCCATCATAATGCAGTTACTGCTGATTGTATTCCCTAAACTAAAGAAGATTTCTCAGGAAGAAGGCGGTAAAAAGAAAATCCAGAAGTACCAGCGTTTTGGTACTGTAGGTATCTGTCTTGTTCAGTCCTTCGTTGTAACCCAGTATGCCCAGATTATTATGGGTGAAGGAGTGGATCTTTTAAGTATCCCGCTTCTGAACTTTACCATAATTGCCATGATTACCGTTACCACCGGCACCATGTTCCTTATGTGGATAGGAGAGCAGATAACAAAGCGGGGAATCGGCAATGGTATTTCCCTCCTGATATTTGCCGGTATAGTTGCCAGGCTTCCTCAGGCTGTATGGGAACTTTTCAGCCTGGTGCAGAGAGGGGAATTAAATCCTGTATTTGTAATTGTTGTTTTATTGATGTTTGTTGCTGTGGTTACCCTGGTAGTTTACGAGCAGCAGGGACAGCGCAAAATCCCGGTTAATTATGCAAAAAGGGTAGTAGGCCGCAGGATGTACGGCGGCGCCCCGAATGCCTTTATTCCATTTAAAATAAATCCTTCCGGTGTTATTCCTGTAATTTTTGCATCATCCATATTGACCTTCCCGATACAGATACTTTCCGGTGTAGATGCTGCCTGGGTAAGAGCCATTACAAGCGCTTTAAGACCAAATGGCACCGTATATAATATACTCTATGTACTTTTAATAGTTTTCTTTGCCTATTTTTATACTCAGGTGAGTTTAAACCCCGTAGAAATATCCAAGCAAATAAGGGAGAATGGGGGTTCCATACCGGGTATACGTTCTGATAAAATGGAAGACTATTTAACCAAGATATTAAACCGCATTGTATTGCCGGGTTCGCTTTATCTGGCTGCAATTGCTGTTTTACCCAGCCTTTACATGTTTTTGTTTGGGTTTCCGTCTTCTGTCTCGTACATCCTGGGGGGTACCTCTCTTTTAATTATGGTGGGTGTTGACCTTGATACCATGAGCCAGATAGAGGGTTTACTTAAAATGCACCATCATGACGGCTTGACCAGGAAGGGTAGACTGCGGGGCAGGAATTTATGATTTATTTTTACAGCCATAGTGCTGTAGCAGTTAGGAGTTAGGGATGAAAGTCCGGACAAGTGTAAAACCAATTTGTGATAAATGCAAAGTGATCAAAAGATTCGGATTAATCCGTATCATTTGTTCAAATCCAAAGCATAAACAAAAGCAGGGGTAGGAGAATATGGCACGCTTACTGGGGGTAGACCTCCCAAATAAACATGTAAATATCGCTTTAACTTATTTATTCGGTATAGGGAGATCCAGTGCCGACGAAATTTGTGAGAAGGCAAAAATCGATCCTGTAAGAATGATCAACGATCTCTCTCAGGAAGAGTTAAACGAACTCCGGAATTTAATTGAGTCTGATTATAAGGTAGAAGGACGCTTAAGAACAGAAATTGCCTTAAATATAAAACGGCTGATGGATATTGGCTGTTACAGGGGACTTCGCCACCGCAGGGGTCTCCCCCTGCGCGGTCAGCGTACCAGAACAAATGCACGCACACGGAAAGGCAAGAAGAAAACCGTAGCGGGCAAGAAGAAATAATTCCCATTAATTGGGGTTGAGTTTTTTAGGAGGAAGAGTGGCTAAATCATCAGGTGCCAGGCAAAAGAGAAAAGAAAAGAAAACTGTATATGAAGGGAATGTCTATATTCAGGCTACCTTCAATAATACAATTGTAACCATGACTGACCTTATGGGTAATGCAGTTTCCTGGGCAAGCTCCGGCGGACTTGGCTTCAGGGGCGCAAAAAAATCAACTCCCTTCGCTGCACAAACAGTCACTGAAACTGCTGCCCAGAAAGCAATGCAGGCAGGGCTTAGGGAAGTGCATGTATTTGTAAAAGGTCCTGGCATAGGAAGGGAATCAGCGATACGTCAGTTGGGTGTAATGGGAATAAAAGTTAAATCCATAAACGATGTAACTCCTATTCCGCATAACGGCTGCAGGCCCCGGAAAACACGCAGGATATAGCAGGATAGGAGAGATTTATGGCTAGATATACAGGTGCTGTATGCCGGCTTTGCCGAACTGAACAGAAAAAATTGATGCTCAAAGGGGATCGTTGCAAGAGTGATAAATGCCCCATCAATAAAAAGCGGGCTGCTCCGGGGAAAGATCCCAAAGTAAGACCCGGTAAACGTTCCGATTATGGAGTACAGCTCCGTGAAAAACAAAAACTAAAGAGAATTTACGGAATGCAGGAAAAGCAGTTTAGTCTTTTCTTTGAAAGAGCCCAAAGAATGCCCGGCATCACAGGTGAAAATCTCTTTGCCCTCCTGGAAAGAAGGCTTGATAATGTTGTTTACAGAATGCGTTTTGCAGTGAGCCGGAGCCAGGCAAGACAGATAGTGCTCCACGGCCATGTAAAGGTAAACGGAAAAAGGGTTGATATTCCCTCTTACCTTGTTAAACCGGAAGATATTGTAGAAATCGGTGAAACAAGCAAGTCAATGATAGTTATTAAAGAAGCATTAAAAGAATTTGGTAAATCTGGTGTAATGCCCTGGATTCATCTGGATCCTGATACCATGCAGGGAAAATTCCTTGCAATCCCCAGACGCAGTGATATTACAGATCTGGCAGATATTAAAGAACAGATGATAATTGAATTATATTCTAAGTAAGGAGTTGTCATGGCCCGTAAGAACCTTCTTAAAGGATTCAAGCGTCCTAAAGGTATTACCTTTGAACACAGCGAACTAAGGCAGAATTATGGCAAGTTCACCGCAGCTCCCTTTGAGCCGGGATTCGGCACAACCGTGGGAAACACCCTGCGCAGGGTTCTTCTTTCTTCCATCCAGGGTTATGCGATTACGGCGGTTAAAATTACTTCCTATGATGAAAGCGGGTCCGCCCGCATGGTGTCCAGTGAATTTGAAACCATTCCCAATATTGTGGAAGATACCCTGGAGGTAATAAATAACCTTAAGCAGATGCGGCTGAAACTGCCCGACGACCTGGACACGGATATTCTCCACTACGAGTGGTCCGGTAAAAGCGAGATAAAGAGCGATGATTTTGCCCGCTCCGGTCAGGTGGAAGTACTGAGCCCGGGTCAGCATATTATGACCCTTATGGACAATGCCCGCCTGGAATTTGAAGTACAGATCGAACTGGGCAAAGGTTATATTCCTTCCGAGGTGAATGAGCGCTATGTGGAAGTTGTAGGAACCATCCCCATGGATGCCATTTTCTCTCCCGTAAAGAAAGTCAAGTATTTGGTGGTTCCCACCCGGGTGGTACAGCGCAACGATTACGACAAGCTGGAGCTGGAAATTTGGACCGACGGGACCATCAAACCCGAAGATGCCCTGGCGGAAGCAGCCAAGATCGCCAAAGACCATTTTTCCGTGTTTATCAACTTTGATGAAAATAACTTTGGCTCCGACGAAGATTTTGATGAAGACGATGAGCGGATCCGCCAGATTCTTAACACCCCCGTGGAGGAGCTGGAGCTTTCGGTTCGTTCCTCCAACTGTCTTAAAAATGCCAATATTAAAACCATTGGCGAACTTACCCGGAAGACCGAGGATGATATTGCCAAAACCCGTAACTTCGGGAAAAAATCCCTCCAGGAGATCAAGGAAAAACTCAAGGAGTGGAATTTAAGCCTGGGAATTACCGACATGAGCGTTTTAAAAAACGTGGTTAG
>Ga0099364_10004994_pt1 | contig 19867 bp, 18 predicted proteins | sample TergutTh196P3_FD_73070 | JGI IMG/M metagenome (GOLD analysis project Ga0099364, IMG submission 73070) | Microcerotermes parvus P3 segment gut microbial communities from Pointe-Noire, Republic of the Congo - Th196 P3 | ecosystem: Host-associated > Arthropoda: Insects > Digestive system > Gut ... | reverse complement strand
GAGGACGAGATGCTCATCGGCAGCGCCGACATGATGCCGCGCAACCTGGACCGCCGCATCGAGGTCCTGGCCCCGGTGCTGGACCGGAAATTGAAAGCGTTCATTTTCAATGATATTCTTCTGGTCCACCTGGAAGACAACCGCAAAGCCTACCGCCTTTTGCCGGACGGCGGTTACGAGAAGGTTTCCCCTTCGGGGCCGGCCGTTGACTCTCAGGCCCTGATGATGGAGCGGACCGACGGATGGGAAGAGGCCGCCGAGGAGGACGACCTTGGCTAAAGCCGCCCTCATCGACTTGGGCACAAATTCGGTGCGCCTGGTGGTCGTGGCCCTGGAGGAAGACGGGGCCCCCAGGATCACCTTTCAGGAAAAGCGGCCGGTGAGCCTGGGAGAAAATTCTTTCGCCTCTCAGCGGCTGACCGAAAAGGCCGTTGAGCGGACGACGACGGCTTTACAAGGGTTGGTCGGGAAGGCCCGGGCCCATCAAGTGGACGAGATCCGGGCCGTAACCACCTCCGCCGTCCGCGAGGCCGAAAACCGCGCGTTTTTTTTGGAGCGGGTCGAACAGAAGACCGGCCTGAGGATCAAGGTCATCTCCGGGATGGAGGAAGCCCGCCTGATTTACGCCGGGGTGGCCTTCAACCTCGATCTCCGGGAAGAGCCGGGCCTGATCATCGACATCGGCGGCGGCAGCGTGGAACTCATCATCGCCGACCGTCGCCGGCATTACGAAATGGATTCCCTGACCCTGGGCTCGGCCCGCTTGGCCGAACGCTTCAAGCAGCGCCGCGTCGGCCATATTTATATTGTCTTTGTCGCGTCCGTTCACGCGCTTCACGTAGCGCGCCAGGGGCAGCACAAACGCCATTGAGCAGGCGAGGGCTGAAATAAAACTCATGCGCCACGGGGAGCGCTCGTTGAACAGCGGCTTAGGCCAGTCCATTGTCAGGCCGCGCGACTCCAGCCTGTTTGCGAGACTTTCCACTTCCTGCCCGAAGCTCGCCAGAGAGGACTCCACGTTTCCGGAAACCGCCGGGCGGAGCACCAGAATGCGGACGGAGCGTTCGATTGCCGCCCGCGCCAAACGTTCGTGCAGGGTCTGCCTGCTGATCCTGCGGGCCGTCAATTCCCTGTAGGTCACGCTGTGCAGCGGAATCAGGTTCGGAAACGCCAGCCAGTTTAGCTGCGAAGCCCCGAGCTGGCGGGAAAACTCGATCTGGGCGACGGATACGGAATGTTCCTTCAGCAGCGACGCCAGCAGCGTCATATCGGGAAAACCAATCGCCACATCCCCGGTCGGGGCGGCGAGGGTGATTTGGGGGTAATCCCCGAGAATCTGTTCCACCGTTTCCAAGGATTGGCGTAATTGCCACGTCTGCGCCGGGGCAATTCGGTAGAACATACAAAGTCCGGCGTCGGAGCCGTCTTTCAGCCCTCCATAATCGGGGCCCGTAAAATCGGGAGGTATCGCGTACTCGACGTCACTGGAGGTAAACTCGCTTACCATCAGCCCCCTTACGCCTTTATCCCGCAGGAATATCAAAGCCTCCACGTTGGATATGCCGGCTTCCTCGGCCAAAGGGATTATGTCCCGGTAGTCCACGATAATGGCGGCGTCCCGGTTGTCGCTTTCCAGAGCGAGGCGCGGCAGAAGCGCGATTACCGAACAGGCGAATATGAAGGCACCCGTTAAAAACATAAAAACACGTGAAGACAGGCAAAATGATTTCACTTTATATTCTCGCTCCCCACTGTAGGGGCAAATTCAGCCCCATTTCTTCGATCATAAAACTGAGCCTGCACAGCGGCAGCCCCACTACGTTGAAATAATCCCCCTCGATGGAGGCGGCCAGCAGCGAGCCCTTGCCCTGAATGGCATAGCCTCCGGCCTTGTCCGCGCCTTCCCCTGTGGCCGCGTAGGCCCGGGCGGCCTCGTCGTCGAGGGTTCGGAAGTTCACCCTTGTCCGCTCCATGCCGCTGAACGTTCTTCCTTTTCCAATGACGCTCACTCCGGTCAGCACCTCGTGGGCGCGTCCCTGTAAACGTTTCAGCATGAGAAAGCCCTCGTCTTCGTCCGCCGGTTTGCCCAGCACGTCGCCGTCAACGACCACTATGGTGTCGGCCCCCACTATCGGCACGTTTTCATTACATGGAATCATCCCGGCGGCTTTTGCCGCTTTCGCGGCTGAAAGACGAACGCACAGGTTCTCCGGCGACTCGCCCGGAAGGGCGCGTTCGTCTGTTTCCGGGACAATTACCCGGACGTTCCAGCCCAATTTTCCCAAAAGATCGCGCCTTCTCGGACTGCCGGAGGCCAGTATGATTTCCATTAAAAACGCGTCACGACGTCGGATACCACGGCGGCCAGCCCCAGGAAGAAACAGTAAACGCCGAAGTACGCCCATTTGCCGGACAGCACCAGACGGCGGAGAAAAACGAGGGAGGAATACCCGACCAAAAAGGCCGCCAGAGCCGAGAGAACCCAGCCGTTGGGAAACGTCAGTGCCGGGCCGCGCAAAACATGCAGGGCTTCCAGAAAAGCGGCTCCCAGAATAGCCGGAACCGACATCAAAAAGGAGAGGCGAAACGCCTCGGAGGCGGCCAAGCCCATGAAAAGCGCCGCGGCGATGGTAGAACCCGACCGGGAAATACCGGGAAAAACCGCAAGCCCCTGAACCAGCCCCACGACCAGCGCCGCTTTAATAAGAGAATTTTTCCCCCTTTCAGGGAAAAGCGGAACGACGCACAAAAGCCCCGCGGTGACCAAAAGCCCGGCCCCCACCGCGAGGCGCGACGTCATGGCGGCCTCCACCGCGCCTTTGAGCGGCAGGGCTAAACAGGCCGTTACGGCCGAACCCGCCAATACGGCCCAGCCGTAAGACCAGCCCTCGGCTTCTCTGTTTTCGCGGGAAAAAAAGCCCCTGAGCCATTGCGTCAGGAAGGTGAAAATGTCGTTCCGGAAAAAAATCAGGACGACCAATATGGTAGCGCAGTGCAGGACCACATCGAAAGCCAGAAGCCCGTCCTGTTCCATGCCGAAAAATATTTGCAGCAGGGCCAGATGTCCCGAACTGCTGACCGGCAGAAACTCCGTGGCGCCTTGAACGATTCCGAGGAACAGCGTATTCCAATCCAAATTCATCGGTTTGCGTCATACCCTTCCATATAAAATAGAAGCGGGGAGCGCGTTTGCCCCGTGCTCCCCGTTATTTTCGCTCGATTTTTTTTCGAACCGTCAGTATGTTTCTGGCCCCGTCCCTTGAATAACTCACGTCGTCCATGGCCGAACGCACTATGTATATGCCCAGCCCGCCTTCCACCCTCTCGGAGGCGGGCTGGGTAACGTCCGGCGTCGGGGTCGTCAGGGGGTCGAACAGGCGGCCGCCGTCAATGAAGGTCATCACCACCGCTTCGTCTTCCAGGCGAATCTCCAGCGTAACCCATTTGTGTTTACATTCGTGCTCGTAAGCGTAGTTCATTATGTTGGAGACTATCTCGTCCGCCGTCATCTTGAGCAGGGCGGTGTCCATGTCGGTTACGCACAAGGCGGCGAGTCCCTCGGAAATAAATTCATAGACGTCGTTCATCTTATACGTTCCGGCGCTGAACACGCGTGACACGCATGTATTTTCTGAAGCGGAAAGTTCGGGATTAACGTTCATCTGATTCCATTTACTCTCTTTCTGCTGAATTTTTTGTATTATATCAGGTACGAAAATTTTTGGAACCCTTCATCCCTTCATGTGACGTATGTGTTAGACTTCGGGGGACGATGCGGAAGGGAGAGTGAAAGCAAGTGACGAAAAAATTATATGCTTCTTATGCTTCAATCGCGCTCATGTCGTTTTTCGTTTTGTCGCCATGCGCGGCGGCGTTTGCAGTGGGCATACAGTCGGGGACGCCCGGCATAACGCCGAACAGGACGGTTGTAGGCTTCGCCGGGCAGGAGTGGTGGGTGGTCGGGTATAACGGGCCGCCGGGCGTGTACACCACAAGAGGAGACACGGACAGCGTGACGCTGCTGTTGAAAAGCGCCGGCACACCCTACGGCACTGCGGCTTTCCGCGCCGGGGGGGACGCCGGGCCGGGCGGCGGCATGAAACGATACCCCGCCGACGCGGACCAATGGTACGAACTGGACTTTACCTATCCAAGCGATTACAGCGACAGCACGCTGCAGCGGAAGATGACGGCAATCGCCGAGAACGCGGACCTTTTCCCCGCAAGGGAGCTTGCGCTGATCAACGAACGCGCGCTGACCCCCTCCACGGCGGCGGCGGAAAACGACGAAACGGGCGGCGCGCCGGTTCCGGGCCAAAAGCTGTGGCCGTTGTCCCAGGCCGAATGGACGGATATAGACAACGACGAGGTGCGGTGTTTCGGTTCCTTTTTTTGGATGCGGTCGCCTTACGTCGATACCAACGCGATCTTCGGCTACCCCACCGGCGGGCAGTTGTTCTTTCGCCCCGTGCTCAGCGTCTTCGCCGTACGGCCCGCTTTTAATTTAGACATTTCATCCGTTCTTTTCACGTCCGCCGCGGGCGGCAAAGATTCGGCGGCTTTGGGCAGGCTGTACGCGGTGGACGAGCTGTCCGGCCCGGTCAAGTTTACGGTCGAGACCGCGGATACGTCTTTTTTATCCCTTATCTGCGCCGATACGGCGGAGCGCGTCGTATCGACGGGCGGTACGGTCAGGATTGAGTATTCCGGCGCGAAAACCGCCGCGAATAAGTTCGTCTCCTGTGTGATAGAGAAAGCCGGGGACGGGGGCGGCGTTTTATTTTACGGCAGGCTTGCCGGCACAGCCGGCGGCACGGTCAGCTTTGCCGTGCCCGCTGGCCTGCCCAACGGCGCTTACGTCATCAGGCTGTTCAACGAGGAGTGTAACGGCGGGATGGAAACCGACTTCGCCTGCCCGCCTGTTTCCATCCCGCTTTTAAAAAAATAGCGGCCTTCCGGCCGCTGTTTTTTTACGTTATTTTGCCCTAATCGGCGGGACGTATCCTGGTTATGGACACCTCGTCGCCGCCCCACTTCAGTATCGCTTCGTCGAACTCCCGGTCCGTCACGTAAAGGTCGCTTCTGAGCGCGGTGGTTTTCGCGATGGTCCTTACGCCTCTGTTAACTGTGTACAGAGCGGGGCGTATCGGTCTTGACGTGCCTCCGGTTCCCGCGCGGTTCGGTCTTGAGCGCGGCATTACTATGTATGTCCTGCCGTCGGCGTCGTAGACCGAACTGGGGGTCCACAGCGGCTTTTTCTTGCCAAGGGGCCGTATCCTGTAGCGGAAGTTCAGCTCCGCGCCGTCCACTCGCCTGACCTCTCTTGTCGATTCGGAAGGAGCCCCTTCGATAATCCCATACTGCGCCAGAAGGTCGCGGTACCTGCCCGGCGGAACCGCGTCGGCTTTGGCCTGGGCTTCGGCCGGGCTTCCGGGCGTGACGGGGTATCTGAACCCTATGTGCGCCATGTGCTGAACGTCCGTGCCCGATATAAGATCCATTTCGTAGATCCTTCTGTCGGTGCGGATTGTCAGGCTCGACCTGACGCCGGGGAAAAAAGTCCGCAGCAGCACGTGGGTAACAAGGCTGTCTACAGGCCCGCTCCACGCGGCGGAGATGGACCATCTCTGCCCGTCGGAGAGATGATAATTTTCGACGCGCTCGCCAGGCTCCAGATCTATCCTCGTTGTCATGTTCACCCGGCAGACTATTTGCGGGCGCATACTCCCGAACATGAACTGCCTTCTGCCCCCGTCCGACGTCTGCGGCAGGGGGAGCGGCGCCGGAGATATCTCCGCGCGGCGCGGCGGCCCCGCCGCGTACGTCACATCGGAGTCAGCGAACCTGCTGGGCAGGCTCACCCTCTCGCTCTCCTCGGCATATGCCCCGCAGGAGAAAAAAACTGCAAGTACTGCAACAAATACGGCTCTCATATTAATTAGCTCCTTTCAAGAAGCATGGAATTCTGTTATATTCTACCAAGACTTTATCACAGAGTGAAGGGATTGCCAGCCAATATGATGACCGAGGAAGTACGCAGACGACTTATACAAAAAATGCGGCGCGAGCTTGGGGATGACGTCCTGAAGTTTTTGGACGACGGGGGCGTCACCGAGATTATGCTGAATGACGACGGCCGCGTGTGGACGTACGGGCACGGCGGCGCGATAGACACCGGCATAGTGATGTCGGCGGCCCGTTCGCTGTCGTTTTTGGGGACTGTGGCGTCGTTTTACGGCAAGACCATACACGCGGAGAACACGATACTGGCCGAGGTGCTGCCGATAGACGGCTCGCGCGTAAACGGGGTCATCCCTCCGGCGGTGGATATGCCCAGCTTCAACATCCGCAAGAGGGCCGTGCGGATATTCACCCTGCCCGAATACGTGCGGCAGAAAAGGATGACGGCGTCGGATCTCGACCTGATACGCAAAGCGGTGGTCAACCGGGAAAATTTTTTGGTGGTCGGAGCTACGGGCAGCGGCAAAACGACGCTCACCAACGCCATTTTGCACGAGATAAACGAACTGTGCCCCGAACACCGGATAATTTCGATGGAGGACACGGCGGAGCTTCAGATACCGCAAAAAAACAAAGTGCGCATGTACTCCGACGACAACACCCCGACGCAGAAGCTCCTGTTTTCCGCCATGAGGCAGAAGCCGGACAGAATAGTCATCGGCGAGGTTCGCAACTCGGCGGCCCTCGACCTCCTCAAGAGCTGGAACACCGGACATCCGGGAGGAGTGACGACCCTGCACGCCAATAGCTGCCTGGAGGCGCTGTCGAGGCTGGAAATGCTGATACTGGAGGCCGTGCCGAACCCGATGCAGCGCCTTATAGGGCAGGCGGTCGGGCTGGTGATATACATAGAACCCCTAGCGACAGGCCCCACAGTGACCGAGATAATGGAGGTAAAAGGCTACGACCACGCGAAAGAGGAGTACATCGTCAACTGGATAAAGCAGGAGCGCTCACTCGGATCGCACTGACCGCGAACAGGCATGAATAGCGCCTCATTATCAAATTCGAATTTTATGTAACATTTCAAACCCGAACGTCTCATTACCAATTTCGAATTTTACGTAACATTTCAGACCCGAACGTCCCAATTGTTAAAAATGAGGCGTTCAAATTTGTTGATATGGCTTACTTTCTGAAGTATAACACATTTCTTTCAAAGGCAATATCCCAGCCCAAAACACGCGGAATTTATTTCCCAAGTCCGAATATGCGGCTGTTTGCCGCGTTTTGCAAACACACAAAAACGCCCCATTTTTAACAAATGGTGCGTTCGGGCTGCACAAAATCTTATCTGTGAGGTGCTGTTTATGTTCAATTCAAGGAAGCAAATCAACAAGGTGTTTTCGGCGCTGCTCCTGTCCCTTATCGCGTTTTCGCTCGTGTTTGCCATATCCGGGGCGGCGTGGGCCGGAGAAACGGCCGGCACCGGTATGCCCTGGGAAGAAGGGCTCAATAGGCTCCGGGATTCGATAACCGGCCCGGTCGCCATGGCCATATCGCTCATCGCCATTGTCGCGGCGGGCGCCGCCCTCATCTTCGGCGGAGACATGACCGGCTTCATGCGCACCACGGTCTATATCGTCCTTGTGCTGGGGATCGTCATGTCGGCTTCGAATCTACTTACCGCTCTGTTCGATAATTCGGCGCTGGTGCCGTTTTTATACTAGGTACGGGCCATGGCCGAAGCGCCGGTTCGCAGCCTGATGATCAACCAAAGCATGACGAGGCCCATCCTTATCATGGGGTGTGAGCGAAACCTCTTTGCCGCGTCGTGCCTTTTCTGCGTGTACGTTGGGTTCAATCTCGGGCTCGCGCGCGGCAAGTTCATGGTGCTGCTTGCCGCGATACTGGCGTGGTGCGCGATCAGCTTCGGGCTGAATCTGATGGGGAAGGCCGACCCTTACATGAACGCGGTGTTCAGAAGGGCGACCACTTATTCCGACAAACCGTTCCACATTCAGTTCAAAATACCGGCGCGCAGCGGGATCGCCTCCAGACAGAACCTGAAAACTACGAAAAGATGGTTTAACTAGAGAGGGCTAAAGAGGGATTAAGATGGACAAGATGGACAGCACATACGGTTTCGACTCGTACTTGCAGTATCACTCGATGATTGACCCCGGTATCATGCTGCTCAAAAACGGGGCGTATCTGACGGGCTTTATGTATCAGGGGCCCGACCTCGAAAGCTCCACGAACGCGGACGCCGAGTGGCTGTCGATGTCGTTCAACAACGCGATAAAGAGGCTCGACGTAGGATGGATGGTACATCAGGTGGTGGTCAGGATACCCTCGCATGAATATCCGGAAGGGTATTTCGACGAGCCGACGAACACGCTCATCGACAACGAGCGGATGATGAACTTCACAAGGGAAGGCGCTCACTTCGAGACTTTCTGTTACATATTCCTGGCGTACCTGCCCCCGAAACACTCCAAGGGGGGACTCAGAAAGCGCATAGGGGACTTTCTGATGGGGGGCTCGCACGAGGACGACCTGGACTACATCGAGCGGGACATAGCCCACGTAAACAGGATACTCCAGAATTTCGAGACGAGTTTTTCACAGACGACCCGTTTCAGAAGGCTCTACTACAGCAGGATGAACGATGAACTCCTGCACGCGCTCAACATGATACTCAACATGCGCAATCACCCCTGCCCCCTGCCGGACCCTCCGGACGGCCTGGATTCGTGGCTCGCCCGCGACGCGGAGAACGGGGAGCTGTTCATCTACGACGGCAAACTGGTCTCCGTTCTCACTATAGACGGGTTCCCCTCTTATTCGAAACCGGGTATGCTGGCCGAGGTCGAGCATTTGCCGATGGCGATGGTCTGGTCCACCCGCTTCATCGTCACGGACCAGCGGTACGCCCGCGACAAAATCGACGAGGACAGGCGCATGTGGCGTCAGAAGGTCTATCCCTTCATCGCCCGGATGATGAACAACCCCAACGCCCCCGCCGACCAGTACGCCCTCCAGATGGTGGACGAGCTGAACACGGCTATGGCCCTCGTCGAACAGGGCACGATAATCTACGGGCACTACACGAACACGGTCGTAATACGCGCCGAAGACGAGGATACGCTGCAAAAGATGACGAGCGCCACGGTGAAGCTGTTCGAGCGCCTGGGGTTCGGCGCGCGGGCGGAGAAGATGAACACGCTGGACGCGTTTATGGGGTCGCTGCCCGGTCACGGCAGGGAGAACGTGCGCAAGCCCTTCCTGCACAGCCTGAACTACGCGGACATGGCGCCGCTGACCACGTACTGGACCGGAAACGAATTCTGCCCATGCCCGCCGCCGAACTACCCGCCAAAAAGCCCTCCTCTGCTTCAGGCCGCCACGGTGGGCACCACCCCGTTCCGGTTCAACCTCCACGTCGACGACGTGGGGCACACGCTGGTGCTGGGGCCAACCGGCGCGGGAAAGTCAACGCTGCTAGCCACGATAGTTTCCCAGTTCGAGAGATACGACGGCTCGCAGGCGTTTGTGTTCGACAAGGGCTATTCGATGTACGCCCTGACGAGAGCGTGCCGCAACGCGGTGCACTACGACCTGGGAGATTTCGCCAAGAGCGGGGGGCTGTGCCCCCTCGCCGAGCTGGACACCGAGGGAGACAGGGGATGGGCGGGGGATTACATCAACACCCTGATAGAGCTTCAGTTGGAGGACAACAAGAGCGACTCGATAAGCTCCGATGACCGCAACCTCATCCGCGAGGCTATAAGGACGCTCTCCGGTTCCACTTCGCGAAGCGAGGACCGCACCATAACGTCATTCATCAGCACCGTTCAGAGCGCTAAGGCACGCAGCCTGCTCTCGTACTACCAGATAGGGGGAGGCAGCGGCGGCGACTTCCTGGACGGGGTGAAGAACGAAATTCAGTACAAGAGCCTGGTAACGTTCGAGATACAGGAACTTATGCAGTACGGAAAAAATATTGTCGTACCGGTGCTGCTGTTTTTGTTCCGGCAGATAGAGAAACGCCTTACGGGCCGTCCGTCCCTTCTGATAATCGACGAGGCGTGGCTGGCGCTTTCCACCCCCGTGTTCGCCGGCAAGATAAAGGAGTGGCTCAAGGTGCTTCGTAAGTCGAACTGCGCTGTCATCCTGGCCACCCAGAACGTGGCCGACATAGCGGAGAGCACGATAACCAGCGCCCTTGTCGAGAGCTGCCCGACGAAAATTTTCCTCCCCAACCCGGACGCCCGCAGTCAAACGTCATCCGAGCTGTACCAGAAAGTGTTCGGCTTGAACGAGCGGCAGATAGGGATAATAACCAACGCCGTCCGCAAGAGCCAGTATTACGTCGTAAGTCCGGTGGGACGGAGGCTGTTCGAGCTGGGGCTGGGACCCGTGGCTCTGGCGTTTGTCGGAGCCGGCTCAAAGGAGGATATCGCGCGCATAAACAGCCTCATAGCCGACCATGGCGACGAGTGGCCGTACTATTGGCTCCGCGGGCGGGGGCTGACGGCCGAGGCGGACGCGTGGATAAAAGGCTATGAAATGCAGAAACGGGTGGAAGGGGAGGCGCGAATGGAGGTGCCGGCATGAGGCCGCGAAAGACGCTTTTTTCCCTGAGGGTTATTGCCGTTCTCACCGCGTTCTTTGTGATGTTCGCCGCCGCCGAGCCTATGTTGTCCGTCCGCGCCTACGCCTACACGGAAAAGGAGATGGAGGAACTCCTTGGGAGGGACGGAGACATAGGGCAAGGCAGTGACTGGAGGGATATCATCGGTGTCGACATAGCGGATGAGTATCTCCAAAAGATAGGCGACATACTCTCGGAGATGGTGGACATCCTGAGCAGCCCTGGGGAGTTTCTTGATACAGCGCTTGATAGCGCCATCGGTTTTCTTTATGACCTGCCCGTCTATTTGAAGGATGCCTTAGATTCGTTGCCTCGCTACGTCAAAGAAGCGATTATAGAGGTGGGTAACATCTTTCAAAGCTTTGATGCAGCGACTATTATAAAAGCGTTTATAGACCTTTTCGGCGACAAGAAAGGGGAGGTGGATCTTGGCAACCCCCCGCTTATGGCTACTTTGAAGGTGATTGGGCTGGGGAGACTATTGGATCAACCCGACGCGCTTGGCGTCGAACTGCCGGTTTTGTTTGCGAATTTTTTGATAGCCGAGGTCATTTGGCTGTTCTCCAAACACGCAGGCGGGCCTATCGGCAAGGCTATCGGTTACTGGTGGGGGGAGTGTCTCCTGTACATCGGAATTTGGGCCGAAGATCTCATCATAAATGGCATAAAGAGGGAAGAATTGGAGCTGTTCGGGAAATGGTACGGTGAAATCAAGGTCAATTACAAGCGCGACCACGAAGCTCTCGAAAAAATAACGTACTCCATGGAGGGTAAACTCCAGGGACTCTACGCGGGACTCGCAAACGCCGGGGCGGCGTCGTTCTCATCGAACCCCGTCTCAGTGTTCGGCGGCGGAAACTGGACTTACAGGAATACCGACCCCGCACAGCTTTATATAGACGACTACAAGGAACGCTCGGGGAAAACGCTGGCTTACGCCGAGGGATTTGCCGCCGGCGCAAGCGGCGAGACCGACGACATCGCGGCGTTTCTTAAAGATGCCGTATCGAAAATGGGGCAGTCCGCGTTGGACTCAAAGGGTTACAGAGAGGTTTTGCAGGCGAGGAACAGAATAAATCTTTTCTCGGCACAGGAGGCGGTTAACATGAGGCTTGACGTGACGCGGCAGACGGACCTGATGGCAAGGCAGGCGCTGGACCGCCAGCAGCGGAGAACCGACAGGCAGGCGGCTCTTGAAAGGTCGTTAGGGTCATGGAAAAATACACTTTCCCCCGCCGCCGTATATTGAGGGCGCTCGCCGGCGTCGCGGCCGTTCTGCTGTTCGCGGGCGCCGCGCACTCCGCCGCCGATCCATATGAACAAGTGTGGAAGGCTCCGCGCGACCAGGCGGTGGCAATGGTGGCTCAGACGATATTGGCCGGGATAGAGAACGGAACACTTGGAGAACGGGACAATAAAATTCTGCCTGAGCTGAAAAAACTTATCGACGATATGGCGGAGACGAAACACCTCCACTACGGGATGGATCACCGGAGGCTCGACGACCTGGTAAGGGAGATGGAGGGAAAAGTATACGACTACTACGCTGGCGCTTCCGAGTCCGCCGGACGGGTGACGTATCCCGGTTACAGGCCCGCGCCCAACGGAAACTACGCCGCGCTCTACCGCAGCCGCGTCAATAACTGGGAAGAATATATGCGTAAAGTTACCGAGGGCAACGGCAAAGCCGCGGAAGACGTCAGGAAGGCCGCCTCGGAGGTCAAAAAGCTGAATGACGCGTCGGACGAGGCGTACGGATACCTCCAGCTCATACAGGCCGACGCCCGCATAAACAACTTTGTGAACGAAGAACTCGTAAAACTCCAGGCTGACCTGGGCCGCAGGCTTGACCTGAAGGTGAGCATCGAAATGAACGACGCTCAGGAACGCGCCGACGAACTCTCGGCGTTCGAGGCGGCCGTCGCCTCATGGAAAAACTCTGGAGCGGGGAGGGAATATTGATGCCGGGGAAATTGACGCGAGGAAAACTTATGAAGCGGATAACAGCGGTTGTACTCGTCGTGGTTATGACGTTTCTCTGCCCCGTTCAGTCGGAGGGGGGCGGAAATTACATGGGTCGGGGGGAGTGGGTCGAGACCGCTGTTGAGCTGTGTATTGTGCTTGTCTTCGCATTTGCTCTTGATGTGGCACTCCAAAACATAAAAGCTCGAAGGGAAGGGATTGTGGATGGGCTGCGGGGACTGCACGTAAAGAACATAGAGGAGATGCAGTGGGACACCACGATGTACGCCCACGATCACAGGCCCCTCGACGGCGGGGACGAACTGCTGCCGGACATCACGCCTGACCTGAACGCTAGATACGCCGCGCTCTCCGGCGGCGGCGGGGTGTTCTTCAAGGCGTCCGCCGGAGGGGAATTCGACACGTTCCTCAGGGGATACGGCGAGCCGTCGCCGGCGGATTATCCGGGCGACTACAAACTGCGCCTGTCGAAGACGAAAGAATACGCGGAGGCCGTTCTCCGGGCCAACAGGGACTCCGGGCAGAGGATGAGGTATTACCAGGATCAAAAAATCCTGGCGAACCTTAACGACGCCGCGAACGAGGGTACCCCCGAGGACGAGCTGGAGGAGATATGGGAGAGCGAATTTGAAGCGCTGAAGGAGTTCCATAATATACTGCCGTACCGGAGCGACAAACCGAGATACACAAAGTACGACAAAGTACACGGGGCCATCAGGAGGGCCGGGTACCGCAGGGCGATTCAGGCGAACGGGCTGGCCGCTGACTTTCGGAACGGGCAGTTGGCGAACGTCAGGGCCGTGATAATGACGCAGATGGAGGCCGACGCCAAAATGGCGGCCAATTCCCAGAGTGAGCGCGCGGAGTTGTTTGAAGCATTCGGGAGGGGGGTGGCGGCGTGGGTAGATTCTGGCACAGGCACAAATTATTGATGAAGCTGGTAGCCGTCCTTCTTGTCATGACTTTGAGCTTTCCGTTGTTCCCCGCCAGAAAGGCGGAAGCGATCTTTGAGCAGATTGCAGCGCTTGTCGCAAGTATCGTTCTGGACGAGATAATAAAAAAAGTGAAAGAGGACCTTGCCAAAACCGCAGGAGACATAACGCAGGAGGTTGACAAAGAATTTCTTTACCAGGGGTTGATATCGAACCAGCAGGGCAATCAGCGCGACCTTGAAAAAAAGCTTTACTCTCTGGATCACCTGGAACTGAGGGATAAAGTGTATGAGGTGCTGAGACTGCCGTACTCCTCTTTTTCCGGCGACGGAGTCCTCTCCTTCGGCGGTTCGTGGAACGCGTCCCGCTTCGACGAAACGTACACCGGCTACAGAACGGGGACGACCATATACTCGGACGCTTACAGGGAAAGGGTAAAAATTTTTGAGAGCTACATAAAAAAGATCGCCGCGTCAAACAACTCCGAGGCCGGTTTCATTATCGACACGTCTTTGAAGGCCATAAAGAGCCTCCAGGACGCCATGCTCAAAGCGGGTGAATTTACGTCCGGCGGCTACAGGCAGTTGACGCAGGCCGAGAACCAGATTATAAATTACTCCAACGTACAGATATCGCGGGCCAGGACGGATATTATGCGGCACGTCGATCAAACGGCGGCGCTGGCCCACAACGAAATCCAGGAAAAAACCGACAGACATTCGGCCTTCAGACAGGCGGTGAGCACATGGCAAAGCATACCTGTTGGAAATTTAAGTTATTGACGGCGGCCGCCGTTGCGTTGGCGGTATTCTCGGGGATGGGGGCATTCATGCCGCGCGCCTCGCACGCGGCAAGTTTCGAGATCGATATCGATTTTGACATCGCGGGTTTGATCAAGGACATAATAATGGACAAGGTAATGGACAAGATAGGGGATTTTAAGGAATCCATTTTCGGGCCTTCGAAAGGTGGAGCGAACCTTGACGAAGGAAGGTTCATCTTTGACTTTAACACGTTCGCCACGCTGATAGCGATAATTACGTACGCTTCGGGAGAACTGGAAGTGGAAAATGACAGATACGACACGTACAAGGCCAACTACTTGGCCGACCACAAACCCCTGAACGGGCGGCAGTATCTCGACAGGGCGGCCGGCCAGTTTGACGCAAGCGGGCTGAGCGCGGAAATGACAGGCGGCGGGGCCGTGTCATATGGAGCTTCGGTGGGAAGCAAGGCCCCCGGCTACAGAGGACGGGGCGCGAATATTTACTCCGACATTTACCGGACGAGGCGGGACACGTGGAAGAAGGACATTGAAGGGGCCCTCAAAGGCAATCTGAACCAGGCGCGGGTTCTCAGCGACAACGCGGAGAAATTGATCGAAGACCTTCACTCCGTCTCGCTGGGGGCGGGGGAAGAGGGTAAAGGCGGGTATATGGAGGTTCTTCAGGCGGGCGCGCTCACCGCCAGCTACCAGGGCGTGGGGTTTCTTCAGATGAGGTCGGACATGATACGTCAAACCGATCTGAACGTGCGGGAGATGCTGGAGGAAGCGCAGGACGACTTCGACGAGACGTCCGCTTTTGAGATGGCGGTGAACTCATGGAAGAGTACGGTAGCAGGAACTGGATACTGACCGCTGGGGCGGCCTGCGTTTTGTGGGCGGTCTGCGGCGCGGGGGCGGCCTGGGCGGCGGACGCTATGGCGGCGGCTCCGATAACCGATTTGATCGGCCGCGCGATAACTCGCGGCAGACAATTGGGCGTGGCTGCCCACACCGCGGCGACGCAGGTGTTTTGGACGCTCGCCCTGTTACAACTGACGTGGGCGGCGGTTCAACTTGCCCTCCGCGGCGAGTGGACGATGAGCCACGTTATCTCGTTACTGGTGAAAGAGATAGTGCTCATCGGGTTTTTCGCGTGGCTGCTCGGCCTTGCCAATCCCACCGTCACGGAAGAATCCCAAAACCTGATGCTGATGTTCGCGAGGGGGATAAGGAGACTCTCGGGGACAAACGCCGGGGCGGTCGACGGTATGCTGCAGATCAACCCGGTCGCGTTCCTGGCGGCGTGTCTGGAAGGCGTCCACAGACTGACCAAAACGGCGTTCGACCTGGGAGTATCCGGCGCGGTCTGGGCGGTGGTCCCCTACGCGCTGACGCTGGTGTCGTTCTCGTTCGCCGCCGCCTTCGCGGTCGTGTATCTGTTGGAGTATTACGTGGTGGTCCCCGCTGGGCTAATCTTTATCGGGCTAGGCGGCTTGTCCGCGACAAAGCCGTTCGCCTTGAACTACGTGAAAGTTTTGATTTCGGTGGGGCTGAAACTGCTCTGCCTCTCCGTTGTGATTACCGTGGCGACGCCCTTGGTCGGGGACGCGTCAGACGTGTTCAGCGACCCCGCGGATGTTGCGTCGGACGGATTTTTCCAGCACGCCTTCATGTTCGCCGCGTTTTCGACGGTCATATTTTTGTCGATAAAGACGATACCTCAGTACGCGGCAAACCTCGTAACCGGGGCGTTCTTCTCGCGGATAAACTGGATTGAGCCGGGCAGTTTCCCCCCGGCTCCGATTATGCCCGGCTTTACGCCGGCCCTTGCGACGGCGTCCGGGACAGGGTCGTCGGAGGTGAATAACATCAGCGTTACCGGAGACGTGCAGGCGACAGTCAGGAGCAGCGCGGCGGGAGGCGGATTTATGGCGGCCTCGCCTCTGCCGTCGGAAGTGGCGTCGGCCGCGAGGGAAAACGCCAACTTCCGCGGCGCCGGTTTCGGCAATTTCGCGCAAGACGTGATATTCGACGGCGGAATGCCTGACGCCAGACCAGCGGGCAGAATGGCCGACGCCAGACCTGCGGCTGGAATGCCTGACGCAATGGCGCGAGGCGGAATACCGGACTCAATGGCAAGAGGCGGAGTATCCGGATTATCCGGCTTCTCGGACGCCACGTCTCGCGGCGGAACGCCTGATTCAATGGCGCGTGGCGGAGCGCCTGACTCAATGGGGCGAGGCGGAACGCCTGATTCAATGGCACGCGGCGGAGCGCCTGACTCAATGGGGCGTGGCGGAACGCCTGACGCAATGGCGCGTGGCGGATTGCCTGACGCAATGGGGCGAGGCGGAATGCCTGATTCAATGGCACGCGGCGGAACGCCTGACGCGATGGCACGCGGCGGAACGCCTGACGCGATGGCGCGCGGCGGAATGCCTGACGCAATGGCGCGTGGTGGAGAACCGGACGCCATGCCGCGAGGCGGAATGCCTGACGCAATGGCGCGTGGCGGAGAACCGGACGCCATGCCGAGAGGCGGAATGCCTGACGCAATGGCGCGTGGCGGAGAACCGGACGCCATGCCGCGAGGCGGAATACCTGACGCCATGGCGCGTGGCGGAGAACCTGACGCCATGCCGCGAGGCGGAATGTCGGACGCCATGCCGCGTGGCGGAACGCCTGACGCCATGCCGCGCGGTGGGACGTCGGACGCTTTGTCGCAGGGGCAGGGTTCAATGTCCGGCGCGCCGCCTTCCGTAATGTCGGACATGCCCCCCGCAACCAGTAACGATATGCGGAACGCCGTAAGGGATTCAATGAATTCCCCAAAACAATAAATATATAGCCAAATGTGGGAGGAGTAAGCAGCTATGTCTTTTTTTTCCAAGAAAGGAAATATCAAGCCCAAAGCCGGAACGGATATCCTGTCCGACGAGAGGGCGCGGCAGGAGGCTGCGGAAAAAAGCCTCTGGATAAGCAGCAAGAAGCGCCATATCGACGTATACCAGGAGTTGGCCTTCTCCGTAGCGCAGTGGAGGCTTGCCACGTTCGCCATGCTGATACTGCTCATTTTGAGTGTGTTGTCCAATATGTCGCTTGTCAGGAACGTCAAGATACAGCCGTACGTGATACAGGTGGATCAGCACGGTTACGCGATACCGGTCAAGGCGATAGACGCCTCCGATATAGACTCGCGCGTAGTGGCGGCGCAGATAGGGACGTTCATCATCAACAGCCGCGCCCGTATGCGTGACGTGGCGACCCAGCTCGTGTTCTCCGAAAAGTCGTTCAAGGCCGTCGCCAGGGACAGCAACGCCTCGCGCCTCCTGAACTCGTACTATCGCGAGTCGCCGCCGCCGGCGGCCAGGTATCCGGTGAGCGTGAAAATACTCTCGGTGCAGCCCATGAGCAACAGCGTATATCAGGCAAGCTGGACCGAGACGATTCTCGCCGGGGACGGGCAGGACCAGGAATTCGGCTACATAGGGACGTTCAGCGTCGTGGTCTCGCCGCCGGGGGACTACGCGAGGCTGATTGACAACCCGCTCGGCATTTACATCACCGACTTCAACATCATCAGAAGTTATTAGGGGAATGAGAGATGAAGCTGTATAACAAACCGGTGTTTTTGATAGTGATGATTATAGCCGCGGTCTCCGTGGGGTTTGGAGCGGTGAAGGTACGGGCCGCGACGGACCCTGACGACAGGAGGCCCCTGCCGTGGGATAACCTTGTTCCCGTAGACGGGCTGGCGGATACCATGACGGGCGTTGAGGTGGTGGAGGTCGATGACCCGGAGTCGGCTGCTTTTCAGGCAAAAATGAGGCTTTTGGAAAGGGTGCCGCCCCTGCGCAGCATCGACACCGCCGCGGTAAGGCTGGCCAGGGCTTACGACGAGGCAAAGGGCGCGCCCATGCCATATATGCAGGACAACGGGCGGATAAATTTTTATTTCGGCATTTTCAACCCCCGGATAGCCTGCAGGCCGCTCCGGCTGACAAACATTGAGCTGGAGCCGGGGGAGACAGTCCGGAACGTCCACATATCCGACAGCGCCAGATGGCTTGTCGCCGGCGCTGCCAGCGGCCCCGAAGACCAGCTTACGACGCACGTCATCATAAAGCCGCAGTTACCCGACATAGCGGCGAATATGCTGATACACACCGACAGGCGCACATATTCGCTGGAGCTGGTCTCCATATCCGAGGGACAGTACATGCCGTTCGTCGGTTTTGTGTACCCGGAAGTTCCGGCGGGGACCAAGGCCGCCGACGCGGAATCCTGGTCGGCGCTTCTTTCCCTGTACCAGCGCGCCGACGATATAAAAACCGCCGACGCTCCCGCGGCGCGCGCGGCTGAACTCGGAGCTAGGTCCGTCAACCCGGAGAACGTGTTCACGCGGTACACCATAAGCGTATCGAGGGGCGGCAACATCGCGTGGAAGCCCACCTCGGTTTACGACGCGAGGGGGCATACGTACATAGTGATGCCGGAGCGAATGCAGGTGACGGAGTCGCCGGCGTTTTTCATAAAGGCGGACGGGCGCGAGAAGCTGACTAATTACCGGGTCGAGGGCAACCTCTACATCGTAGACAGGTTGTTTGACATAGGCATACTCCAGGTGGGCGGAGACAGAGTGGTCATCTACAGAGACGTAAAAGTCGCGGCCCCCGAGACGGAATAGAACGGAAGAAGGTGTGACGGTCATGGCAGATAAAGGCAGCTCCACGGATTTTTTTGTACCGGACTTCACGGAGGAGAGCAAAGGCGGGAAAAAGCGCGTAAAAAACTGGCCCAGAAGCACGAGGATAATTTGGACGATTGCCGCCTCCCTCGCGCTTGTGATGGTCATTATCGTGTTCAACATGGATGACGACCGGAGGAGCCGGCGCACTCCGATAAGCGCAATTCCCGAGGTGCGGGACGTGAACCCGGCCACCGGGCTTTTCAGCAACGCGGACGCCGTTCGTGAGATGGTTTACAGAAACCTCAGGGAGCAGATAGCGGCCGAGTTGAGCGAGTCGATGCAGGGAACGCCTGCCGCCGCGGAGCCTGAAAGGCCCCAGGCAAGTACGCGGGTTGTGCGCAGGCCCCCCTCCGCCGAATACCAGAGCGCCCGGCAGAGGGGAACGGCGGCTTTCGTGGCGCCTTCCGGCATAAGTTTGGGAATCGGGGGCGGGGACGGCCCTGACGCCTCCGCCGCGCCCGGCGGCGATACCTTGAATCAACTCCTGTCAGCGATGGGCACAGGCGACGCCGGTGTTCTAGGCGCCTTGGGCGCCGGCGGTGGGGGGGGTGTGGCGGGAATAATGCCCCGCGACATAGTAGGTTCCGATCCCAACGCGGCCAACGTAGCCCACCAGGACAGGATGAACGCTTTTCTCAGAACGAACGCCGGCGCGGGCGCCGCCTCTTCCGTGCAGTCGGAATACCTGTCTTCAGGTCCCCGTCCCCCGCTCTCGCCCTACGAACTCAAGACCGGCTCCATAATCAGCGGCGTTATGGTGGGGGGTATCAACAGCGACCTGCCGGGCACGATACTGGGGCAGGTGACGGAGAATGTCT
>Ga0099364_10004993_pt1 | contig 19869 bp, 13 predicted proteins | sample TergutTh196P3_FD_73070 | JGI IMG/M metagenome (GOLD analysis project Ga0099364, IMG submission 73070) | Microcerotermes parvus P3 segment gut microbial communities from Pointe-Noire, Republic of the Congo - Th196 P3 | ecosystem: Host-associated > Arthropoda: Insects > Digestive system > Gut ... | reverse complement strand
TTATCGGCCTGCTTGTCGCGACGTTCACATCGAGCGGCCTCGGCATCAAGCTTACATCCGGGATAGAGACGTGGAGCGGCGGTTCTCTGTTCATAGCGCTTATGATACTGTATATCGTAAGCATTATCGCCGGTATGGCTGGCGTATCAGTCGCCGCGTATTTCACGGCCGCGGCGTTCGCGGTGCCGGTTCTTGTCAAGATGGGGGTTCCGTTTGCGCTTGCGCATTTCTTTATCGTTTATCCGGCGGCCTTTTCAACGATCACTCCGCCGGTAGCGCTGGTCTCGCTTGTGGCGAGCCGTCAGGCGGGATCGCCATACGGCCTTACCGCTATTGAAAGCTGCAAGGTCGCGGCGACCGGGTTTTTGATGCCTTTCATGTTGATTTATGCGCCGGCCGTCGCTATGATGACCGGCTTTACGTCGCTCTGGACATGGCTTGATATCATACTTGTCGGCCTGATGTTCATGTATCTGCAGTTCATTTGGTGCAACTATATGCTCGCGCCGACGAACATTCTCGAAAAGTTACTGTTGATAACAGGCAGCGTCGCCTTACTTCTGTTCTTCGGCCGGCGAAATCCCATCCTGTTGTCGGTAGGCGTCGCCGCGCTTACAGTAGTCACAGTAACGCAAATAATCAAGCTTTATCAGAAGTGGAAGACGGAAAGGGAACCGGCCTGAGTCTTCCGTTACGATTCGGAAACCACAACACGGAGGTAAAAATATATTATGACAAGACGTGAAAACGTGATACTGGCCATGCGGCACGAAAAGACGCTTTGGCTTCCGAATAATATCACGGATTGCGACATTATCCTTCAGTCCGCGGTTGAAGAGCGTTATGAGGGAGATACCGAAGGGACGGATGAATTCGGAACAGTATATGTGTATACTCCTGATTCGAGGAGCCCTGTGCCGAAGATAGGCGTTCAGGTGGTGACCGATTGGGTCGACTGGGAAAGCCAGGTCGCGTTCCCCGATCTCGACGCGCGCGACTGGAAAGCGGCGGCGGAACGCGACACAAAAAACTGGGATCGCGAAAACAGGTTTTCCATTGTACAGATGCATAACGGCATGTTTGAAAGGCTCGTAAGGCTTTCAAACTTTGAAGACGCGCTGTGCGCTCTTCTTGATGAACCGGAGGGGGTTACGCGCTTTTTCGAGGCATATACGGTTTACCGTATTGGGCTAATTGAGCGAATACACAAATATTATAAGCCCGACGCGATCATGAATTTCGACGATTTCAGCACCGACAAATCGATGTTTATGTCGCTCGATACCTGGAGAACAATGATAAAACCGTACCTCAAGCGCGCAATTGACGCCGTTCATGAGTGCGGAATGTTCTATATACTCCACTGCTGCGGACACGTGCTTCCCATGATTGAGGATTTCGTTGAACTCGGCGCGGACGCGATACACCCGCTGCAGATTTCAAACAAGCCGCTTGAAATTAAGCGGAAATACGGCGATAAGTTATGTATCTGCGGCGGTTTCGATAACGTCGGCGTTCTTGACAGGGAGAGCGTCACGGAAGAAGAGAGCCGCGCGGAACTCAACCGCGTCATGACGGAATTGAGCGAGGGCGGAAGTTATCTTGCCTGGCAATCGTTCTTTTGCAGGCTCCCGCATATTTTTCTTGACGAGGTAAAGAAAATTGCGCTGCCCGCTATGAAGGAGCATGGCGCGAATATTCCCGAGGCATTTCGCTAAAATTGACGAATAAACCTTTAAACAAGGACATAAAAAGAATCGTCGGCATGATTGCGGGTTTGGCGGCTTTTGCCGTCATTCTTTTGACGCCGATTGCCAATATCAGTCCTGATGGTCATAAATGTCTCGCGATTACGGCGCTTTTCGTTATTTGGCTCGCGACGGGAACCATACCTTCCGTCTTCACAGGCTTGTTCGTCACGTTCCTTTTTGTTTATATGCTGGACAGAGAAACCGTTCCTCTGGAAGTGGTCTTTTCCGCGTGGCAAAACGACGGCGTTTATCTTTTGATTGGCGGTTTTTTAATTGCGCTCGGCTTTTCAAACTCGGGGCTTGGCAAGAGACTGTGCCTGCTTTACATGTCGCGCTTCGCGAAGGATTTCAGAGGATTGCTCATATCCTGCTATGTGCTCTGCTTCCTGCTCAGCCTCATTATTCCTCAACCGACGCCAAGATGTATCCTGCTTGCGGCAATCATGGAGAATGTGGCTTTTAACCTCAAGCTTCCAAAGGCGTACACCACGCAAATCCGTATTGCCGTATTCATCGGAATGATTCCGACCTCAATGATCCTGCTTACCGGACTGCCGAGTTTTTCCATAATGGTTACCGCCATGACCGGGACGCCGACGACATATCTGGAATGGTTCAAATACATGGGCGTGCCGGGCATATTCACCTCCGTCATGACTTGCATCGCGCAGCTTACGCTGGTAAATAAAACCGAGAATATAGCCATACCAAAGTCCGAATTCAAGGAAAAACTGGCGGATCTCGGCCCTTTAAACGAAGACGAAAAGAAAATGATGTTTTATCTCACGGTGGCTGTTATATTATGGATATTCGGAGGCGCGTTCGGCCTGGATCCGGGCGCGGCATCCGTTTTCATAGCTATATGCATGTGCCTTCCTGTGGCAGGCGATCTGCTGAATTCCGATTCGTGGAAAGCGATAGACCTGACGACTGTTTTCTTCTTCGTTTTCCTCATGACGGTCGGCAATGTCGGGGTGGCGTCCGGAATGAGCGCCTGGTTAACAGGCGTTCTCTTATCATTTGGAATACCCGCGCAGCCGTTTTTGTTCGTGATTGTTATAACGCTGATTGCCATTGCGCTTCATATGGTGCTTGGCAGCGCTATGTCGACGCTCGGTATTGCGACCCCGGCGCTGATTACAGTTGGGATCTCCTTAGGATATAATCCGCTCGTGCCCGCCTTTTTGACTTATGCGGCGGTTGCAAATCATTGGATTTTCCCATACCAGAATTTGGTCGTATTCCTCGGGGTTGACGAAAAACGGGGATATACGTCTGATGACGCAGTTCGTATGGGGATTCCGCAAACGGTTATCGTTTTGCTCACAAGCGTGGTCATGTACGGTTGGTGGAGACTCACCAGACTTGTGTAGCGTCACCGCGTTAAATTGATATAACCAAAACTCTACTCGTTTAGATTTTAAGAATATATAATAAGTCTCACAGGCCGGGTTACATAACGCTTACGTACCTCCGGGCTGTTCGCGTTCGCGATTGGAGGAAGTGCCATGAGGTTCAGAGGTATTGCTTCGCGTATAATCAGCTCGGTTGTGGCGATAATGTCCTTATCCATCATTTTGTTCGCCGTAAATATAAATCAACGAATGGGCGGCCTCATCGGCGCCCAGATAGACGAGAAGATGGAGCAGAATTTGCGGCGAATTGAACTTGCAATAACAAACGAACTGAATAAAAACGCCGACGTCGCCGTGAGCTTGGCCAAATACGCGGAAACAACCGGCGCGGACGCGAAGGAGGACGATATACGTAATTTTCTCGTAAGGATGATCCCCGCGGGCGCAGGAACTAGTGGAGGAGGCGTATGGTACGAGCCGTATGCATTCGACCCATGGATAAAATATTTCGGCCTCCGCGTTTATTTCGACGATGGACGCTTGATATACGAACCTGACTACGCAAACGCTGTAGATTATCACTCGGAAGCATGGTTTCAGAACGGTCGTAAATCTCAGGGCGAACCGATATGGTCTGAGGACTATTTTGACTCTGCGGCAAAAACAACTATGATTACCGCGACGGTTCCTTTTTTTGATAATGACGGGAAAATGCGCGGAGTTGCGACCGCCGACATGTCTATGAACGACATACGGGAAATAATAAACAAACATCAATTGGGCGACGGCGGCAGGGCGTTTATCCTCGCGCGCAACGGCCGGTATATTGCGCATTATGACGGCAAGACCGAGGACGACAAAATTATCTCGGAAAGTGACCCGGCCTTAGCCGCTTTCGGAAACGAAATATTGGTAAACAGGACAGGTACGGCAATAATAGGTTCGGCCGATAATCCAGTCCACGCCTATTACAGAGGAATGGATGCAATCAAATGGACTCTGGTTATTATGATGACCAGAGACGAAATGTTCGCCGCCATGACGAAGCAGCTTCTTTTAAGTTCCGCGGTTCCAGTCATCGGTCTGTTGATTGTAATAGTGTTCATACTTTTTTTGACCTCATATCTTAAAAGGGCCTCGAAAAAAATAAATGATTTTGTTCGGAAAGTGGCGGGAGGTAACCTTTCCGAGAGGCTGGAAACCACCGAGAACGACGAGTTCGGCAAGATTGAGGCTCAACTCAACAAATTAGTGGATAATATCAGCGAGGCGTACGCAAATTCGGCGGATTTTAACGAGAAGATTGCGGGTTCGGCTGAATCGTTCGACTCTCTCGCTCGAACGGCTAAGGAAACGGTAAAAGCGTTCAGTTTGAATCTCGGCGAACACGGAGACAACCTGAAATCTCTGGCCGCCTCAGGCGGGAAGGTAAATATGTCAGTCGAGGAAATTTCCGCGGGAGCGCGGGACGCGGCCCAAAGAGGACTCAACATAGCGGGCAAAGTTGACGACGCTATGAACGCAAGTGAAAGCGGTTTGAATTCGGTCCGCGACGTCGTGAATGAAATCGAGGTTGTGGCAAAGGACGCGACGGACGCGGTTAAAAGCGTTCAGGAACTTGGAGAGCGCGTTAAGCAGATACAGAGCTTTGTTTCCCAGATAGGCGGCATCGCGGATCAGACGAACCTCCTGGCGCTAAACGCGGCAATCGAAGCCGCGCGCGCGGGTGAAGCCGGGCGAGGTTTCGCCGTCGTGGCGGAGGAGGTGCGCAAACTCGCCGAGGGCAGCAACGCGGCGGCCAAAAGCATTGCGAATCTGGCGCTGACAATTACCACAGAGCTCAACGATGTCGTAAATATTACGGAGAATAACGCAAAAGCGTCGCAGGAGGCGAAAGAGCTTTCCAGCCATACTGTCGAAATTATCGGCGGCATTATGGAATATCTCAGGGATATATCGGGCGCCACACAAGACCTGGCGGCAGCGTCGCGGGAAGAGTCGGAGTCGAACGCGGAAATCGCCGAAGCCGTGCGGAGCATAGTTAAAAGAATCGAGTTAATGGCTGAAGAAAGCGATATTCTGAGATCCGGCGTCAATGATGTATTATCGGAAACAGATAACATCGCGCGGGAGGCGGAAGCATTGTCGGCGCTTTCCAGAGATATGGAGTCGAGGCTTGGCGCATATACGCTTGGCGGCGGATCGAAACAAAAAGCCCTGCCGGCAAGTAACGACTCCGTAAGATATAAATAAACATTCGGCGATAAAAAACCATCAGGGGGAATACGTAATGATAATTTCGCTAAGAGAAGATTTACGGCGGCGCCTTTTGAATGGGGAGTTCAACTGCGAAAAAGAACTGACGCTTTCTATAATAAGCGGCAAGTGGAAAATCGTAATTTTGTGGCATCTCGGACATGAAGGTCCTCATCGTTACGGGCAGCTCGCCAGGCTTTTCAAAAACATAAGCAACAGAATTTTGACAAAACAACTGAGAGAGCTTGAGCAAGACGGAATAATCACGCGGATCGAATACGACGAAAATCCCCCGAGAGTCGAGTATTTAATGACGGAACACGGATTTTCCATCCTTCCGATAGTTGACGCCATGTACGACTGGGGAAGGCAAAATATGCCTTATTATGCTGAGCTTGCGGAAAAATCCCAGCAGACCAGGGAGAACGCCGAGAAATAATATTCAAATAACCCAGGTAACATATTTGTGCCTACTTTACTACCTTACACATTCGCAAGTATAATTTTACAAATCAAATAAATTGTAACAATTATGGGCGTTTCCGGCGGACATTCTCATAAAAAATGAACGCTCTGTTGAATTTGCTTGAGGAGGAAGGCCATTGGATTCTGAATACAGAATCGAAATGAAAAATATTGCCAAAAGCTTTGGGGGTATTCATGCCTTAAAGAACGTAAGTTTCAGCGTAAAACCCGGAGAAATTCACTGTCTGGTCGGAGAGAACGGAGCTGGGAAATCCACTTTGATGAAAATCCTTGCGGGCGCGTACAGGATGGATTCCGGGGCTGTTTATATAAACGGAAACGAAGTAAACATCACTTCCCCGCGCCGGGCAATACAGCTCGGTATAGGAATTGTCTATCAGGAATTCGAGCTTGCGAATGACTTGACGGTTGCGGAAAACATTTTCATGGAAAGCCTTGCAAAAAGCAAATGGGTTAACTGGAAAAAACTTTTCCGTGACGCGGACAATATTGTGCGCGGCATAGGCTTTGAAATAAATTCCAAATCAATAACGCGCAACTTGAGCGTGGCGTACAAGCAGATTGTCGAGATTGCCAAAGTTATGTCGAAAAATGTCCGGATTCTGATACTGGACGAACCCACGGCGGTGCTCAATGATAATGAAGCGGAGGCTCTTTTTAAACTTCTGTTTCGTCTTAAGCAGGAAGGCGTAAGCATCATATATATTTCTCACCGGTTGGAAGAGATATTCAAGATCGGGGACGCAATCACCACGCTCCGCGACGGTGAGGTAACAGGCGTGAACCGGCGCGCCGACATAAAAATGAATCAGGTTATAGAATTGATGATAGGGCGCGAGCTCTCAACGATATACCCGAAACGGGACGCAAAAATCGGCGAAGAAGGAATCCGTATTGAAGGTTTTTCCAACGGCAGGGTATATCGGGATATTTCATTCTCTGTTCGTAAGGGCGAAGTCCTGGGACTTGCGGGGCTTGTGGGCAGCGGACGTACCGAGGTTGTGCGCGCTTTGTTCGGCGCCGACCGTCGCACTTCCGGCAAAATTTTTCTTGACCAAAAATCGGTGAATTTCGGCTCGACGGTAAAGGCGGTTCGCGACGGAATCGCGCTGATCCCCGAAAACAGAAAGGAGCAGGGTCTTGTTCCCGCGCTCAATATAAAAAAGAATATTACGTTGGCCAATATACGGAAAGTCATTAACGCTTTCGGTATTATTAACGCTAAAAAAGAAAACGGCGCCGCGACAAAACTGTCCGAGAGACTGCGAATAAAGGCGGAAAGCGTCGAAACCGACGTCTTCAGCCTGAGCGGCGGTAATCAGCAAAAGGTAGTAATCGCCAAATGGTTCAACACCGACGCGCGGGTGATTATCATGGACGAACCCACGCGAGGCGTGGATATAGGCACTAAAGTCGAGATTTACGGACTTATTAACGATCTTGCGGAGCAAGGCAACACTATCATCTTAATATCTTCGGAAATGGCGGAACTGATGGGCATGTGTGACCGCTTGCTGGTTATGAACGAAGGTAATATTAAAGGCGAGCTGAAAAAGGACGATTTTTCCGAAAAAAATATAATGCAATTGATAATGGGGGAAAATTGATTTGGATAACACTACTATTAACGGAAATAAAAAAATCGACTGGGCTTCGTTGTTAAAAAATAACATCGCGCTTATCGTAATGTTGATACTTCTGATCGTATCCAGCACGCTTTCAGACGTGTTTTTCACCTCCCGAAATATTTTTAATCTGCTCAGGCAGCTTACGCCCCCGACCCTGGTGGCCATGGGTATGCTGTTTGTCATCCTGACAGGCGGCATAGATCTCTCAGTTGGTTCCATAGCCGCCATGTCGTCGGTTTTTACCTCTCACTTTCTTGTGCGATATAACAACAACCTTGCCGTGACTGTATTTCTGGTGCTTCTTATTGCCGCGGCGTTTGGCGCTTTTACCGGCTACCTGGTGGCAAGAAGGCGGCTTGCGCCTTTCGTCGTTACCCTTGCCGGCATGACGATTGCCAGCGGCGTCGCCTTCATCGTTTCAAGGGGCTTCCCCGTCAGGATAACGAATGAAAGATTGATAAATTTTGCCGTCGGCAATTTTGCGGGCGTCCCGTACGTCGTTTGGCTCGCGATAATTGTGGTGGTGTTTTTTGGGATCGTTCAGCGTTTTACTGTATTCGGAAGATTTGTACAGGCCATAGGCAGCAATGAAACCGCGGTGATGCTTTCCGGTATCAACGCCGGTTTTTATAAGATCAGCGTATATGTTATCAGCGCGGTAATGAGTGCGACCGGAGGCATCGTTTATGCGTCAAGGGTAGGTCTGGGCTCTCCGGCTCTTGTCGCCCAGGCAATGGAGTTGGACGCGATTGCGGCGGTAGTTATAGGCGGCGCAAATTTGGCCGGCGGCAGGGGAACCGTTATCAATACGCTTATGGGTGTTTTGGTTCTTGGCATGATAGGAAATATAATGAGACTTCTTAATGTGCCCGATTACCCGCAACAGGTACTAAAAGGCGTAATTATCATAATTGCCGTGCTTCTGCAGGCGGGCGGAAAAGGCAGGGATATTTCGTCGTCTACAGTTTAGCAGCTTCGCACCGGAATAAAAAATATTTAAAGGAGGTATGATATTTATATTAAGGCGCTCTGTTCGGTGTTTTTTCGGGTATTCACGGGTTGCGAATATGTAAAAAAATAAAGGAGGAGTAATCTATGTTTAAAAAAGCGAGTTTTTTAGTTTGTTTTGTTGTGGTTTTCTGTTTGTTTTGCGGCGTATTAAGCGCGGGTAAAGGCGAAGCGCTGACGGTCGGATTTTCCATCAAGAATATGCACTCGCCTTATTACATTGCGGTGGAGCAGACCATGCAGGACTTGAGCAGGGAAAGGGGTTTTGACATCATTTCCGTTAGCGCCGGGGGCGACATGGTTAAGCAGCAGGCGGATATCGAAGATTTGATTTCCAGGAACGTTGACGTGCTGATCGTCGACTCGCAGGATCCTGTCGCTTTCATCGCAACGTCAAAAATCGTCACCGCGTCCGGCATTCCTTTGTTCCTGCTCAATACGACGGTAGATCCCAGCGCGGAGTATATTACGCTGGTTCAGTCGAACAATGAAACCATCGGCGAGATGCTGGGACAATGGGTTGGGGATAATGTAAGCGGTGAAATCAGAATAGGCCTTCTCAGCGGTAACCCCGGCAACCCTGTCGGATTTGGCCGCAGGTCAGGCTTTTTCAAAGGTCTTGCCGAAGCTCAGCTTATTAGAACAAACACGACGAACTTCCGCGTTCTCACGCAAGGATGGGGCAATTGGTCTGCGGAGGCAGGTTTAGAGGCAGCGGAGGATATGCTTGTCGCCGCGCCTGACATAAACGTTATTTTTGCGGAAAACGACGGGATGGCAATGGGAGCGGTCACGGCGATTAAGAATGCCGGAAAAGAAGGCGAAATCACAGTAATCGGCGTTGACGGTTTAACCGAGGCTTTGGCGCTCATTAAAGAAGGGACTTACGGCGCGACCGGTTTGAACAGTCCGTTCGAATTGGCGAGAACAACCGTTGATATAGCTCTTCGCTACATGGACGGCGAGCGCGGTTTCCCATCCCTGGTTCATACCCAGCCGGATGTTATTTCGTCAGCAAACGTCGACGAATATTACAAGGCCGATCTGCCATTCGGGTTTAAGACACAGTAAGAAACTTCTCCAGGAAATTTCGCGGTAGCGAGAAAAGTCACGACTACCTCGTATGATTGGGACGGCTAATTTCTGCTTAAGACAGTAATAGCCGCCCCAGTTTATTTTTGATAGAAAATATATTTAGTGGATGGAGGGATAACTTCGTGAAAATGTTGATTAACGGCGAGCGTGTAAATGCTGAAGATAACGCTGAAATTGAAATACTTAATTCGGCGACACAGGAATTGATTGACAGCGTACCCGCCGCAACCGAAGAAGATGTGTTAAAAGCGATTGCCGCCGCGCAGGCAGGGAAAAAAATTTGGGCCGCGACGCCGCAATATGAACGCGGCGCGATTTTGGTAAAGTGCGCGGAAGCGATTGAGGAACGCCTGGAAGAACTTGCCCGTATGCTTACGACTGAAATGGGGAAGGTCATATCGGAGGCGAGAGCGGAAGTCGCGTGTTCCGCGCAGATTTTCCGTGGGTTCGCCGAAATGGCAAATCATCTCTATGGTCAGACCATGTCTGAGTTTCAAAAAGGTTCGGAAACGGACGTTATTTTTACAAAAAGGGAGCCGTTGGGCGTAGTCGCATGTATATCTCCGTTTAATTATCCGGTTGAGCTTTGCTTCCACAAAGCGGCAGCCGCCCTCGCAGCGGGAAACGCCGTCATCATCAAGCCGGCGACTGACAATCCAATGACAATTTTACGAGTCGCGGAACTTTGCTGGGAAGCAGGTATACCCGGCAATGTCATGCAAGTGGTTACCGGCCGAGGATCGGTGATTGGGAGCATATTGGCGTCGTCAAAGGATATTGACGGGATCAGTCTCACCGGCAGCACGGAAGTCGGCGTCGAAGTGGCGTCACTTGCGGTAAAAACGCTCAAGCGCTTACACCTTGAGCTGGGCGGAAACGATCCTTTCGTCGTTTTCGAAGACGCGGATATAGAACTCGCGGTTTCGGAAGCTGTTTCTGGCCGTCTGAAAAACGCCGGACAAACCTGCTGTTCACCAAAACGCTTTATCGTTCATTCCTCTGTTTTGGAAAAATTCACCGAAGGAGTCATCGAAAGCCTTAAAAAACTCAAGCTTGGAGACCCGCTTTGTGAAGACACGGAACTCGGTTCGCTTATTAATGCCGGCGCCGCTCTGGAGGTAAAAAGGCAGATTGAACACACTGTGGCCCAAGGCGCAAAGTGCGTGTACGGCGGCAATCCATATGATAAATCCTATTTTGAGCCGACGGTGCTCACATGCGTGACAAAAAATATGGATATAGCGATGGACATGGAAGTATTCGGCCCTGTATTTCCCATCATATCGTTTGATACGTTCGAGGAAGCAATCGAAATTGCCAACAACACGCAATACGGGCTGCACGGAGGCGTGATATCAAAAGATTCTTCAAAGGCGATCCGCGCGGCTTCAATGATCAAATGCGGCGGTATTGTCATTAACGGTTCCGGTAATTACCGTAACGTCGACCAACCGTTCGGAGGCATGAAAATGAGCGGCTTGGGCAGAGAAGGCATTTGCTGTACTCTAATGGAGCTGACTCACGTAAAGTCTTATATTCTGAAAAATATAATGGTCGATAAATAGAAAAGATGAAGCGGGTTTAGCATTTCCGAACCCGCTTCATCTTTATTTTTTTGTGTTATTAAATAACGCGCCCCGTTTCACGAAGAATCACCGTCCTCCGACAGAGTCGGGAGCGGGTGATTTAATCCGCGATTATCAAGACTTGCGTATCGGATACTGCTCCCAGCGCCGCGGCGTCTTGTGTGGTCACAAAATTGCGGAATGCTTCTTCAAGCGTCGCGAATTCGCGATAATCATATTTCGTGAACATTCCGTAGCCGTCTCCTCCCGAATGCAGGAAGTCGTTTATCGCAAGTTTATACGTATCGTTCGAGTCAAGCGCTTTTCCCCCGACAGTAAGGGATTCGATCGCGAAACCCTCCCCTTCCGTCCGCACTACAGCCTCCATCCCCCAGAACTGCGGAAACGCTCCGCTTCCGGTTACGGAAAGTCCGTGGTTTAAGGCGGCCAGCAGATCATCGCCGGTTATTTCAATGAGGTAAACGTAATTGCCGAAAGGCAAAACGGACAGAAGTTCTCCCTTTGTCACTTCGCCGGCGGGAATGGAGTCGCGAACCGAGCCGCTGTTCAGAAGAGCCGCGTCCGCTCCTGTGGCTTCAATCGAAGCGGCGCAGATAATGCGTCCCAGATTTGTACTTGAACTTCTGACCCGTTCCCGCGCGCCGTCCAGATCGAAAGGCGCGTTCATGATCACGACGTCCATCTCCTTGTCGAATTCGGTTTTGAGCGCGGTCATCGCCGCGTTCATCGCCGGATCGGGCTCGACTTGTTCAATTTCCGGCGAAGAGGCTGGAAGCGTTATTGCCGAAAATGAAAATCCGCCGTCCTCATTACGATCGACCATAACCTTGCCGAGATTTCGGAATGACGAACCGGCGCTCGCCACCAACGCCGCGCTTCCGTCGCCGCGTTTTATTTCCTCTGTAATAATGCTGTGGCTGTGGCCGTCTATGATAACGTCAATACCGGGAACTTTTTCGGCTATTTCGAGCGATGATGGAATGCAGTAAGGCTCGCTGCCAATGTGGGTAACGGCTATTATGATATCGGCGCCCAGGCTCTTGAGCCGGCTTACCATGTTGATACCCGCTTCAACGGGGTCTTTTATTTCGAGCCCCACTAAATTACGAGGATCTGTCGACGTTCTGGTTTCGGGAGTTGAGAGTCCGAATATACCGACCGTCAGATCTCCCCACGAGCGTACAAGATACGGAGGGAGTATGTAACTCTCCGGTTCTCCCTCTGCTATTTTCACCACATTGGCAGACAGGAAATTGAGACGATATTTATCCGCCAGCTCAAGTAGACGCTCCTGGCCGTAGCCAAATTCGTGATTGCCTGTCGCTATCGCGTCGTAACCCACAAGGCTCAGCAGAATTGCCGGAAGTTCGCCCCTTTTCGCGGTGGTAAATGACTGTCCGTGCAAAACGTCTCCAGCGTCAAGGAGCAATTTGCGCGGAGTTGGGTCGGCGTCCACTATTGCCTTGAGACGATCGTAACCGATATTCGTAAGACGCCCTTCACCGTCGCGTGCTTCGAAAACATAGCCGTGAACGTCATTGGTGTGATAGATCACCAGATCATGAACCGCACCAAAAGCCGAAATTGGTAAAAACAACGCTAAAACAAAAGTCATCCAAATTAAATTTTTGACGCTTTTCCTGTTAAACATACTTTTTCTCCTCCATAAGATGTTTTATGCTCACGACGATTATTTAATATTTTTTACCGTCAACTGTCAATATATTTACGCGACGCCTACCGTCCGCTTTTTGATGGATTACCAACTTTTCTTTCCGTATCTGGATAAATTCAGCTCCAATCGCCTGATAAACGCCGGCATCGTCATCGCTTCGCTCAATTCGTTTTCCAAAAGCCAGGCCCATAATTCGCGGTACAGTTGGTTGCCTCTGCCGTAATACGTGCGGTTCAGAGTCATTGAATAGACCCTGCCGGCATTCGGGTTCACAGCGAGCAGCGGGCCCGTGTAACCCGAGTGACAAAATAACCAATCGGGAAACACGGGGAAATACGGCAGCGTGTTGAGCCAACCGAGACCTTGTTCTTCACCGTGGAAATTACTTCGGCAGGAAAATGCCATTCTCGTTGTTTCAGCCGACGCTATTTTGAAATCCAGCCACGCGCGCCCGAATTTCGCAAGGTCGCGCGCCGACGTAAATATTCCGGCGTAACCGGTGAGTCCGCCGCAAAGATACGACGACTCGTCATGCGTCCTGTTCACCCATATCCCGCCGTCTCGAATCTCGGTTGGAGGCGCGTCAAGCCTTGGATCGGAACCTATGTACGTTTCGGTCAGACCAAGTTCTGAGATAATATCCGTAATACATTTCGCGAGGCTTTCCCCCAGGAGTTTCGAAACCAGTATTCCAAGGAACAAAAACGTGGCGTTCTGGTAAAAGAAGCGATCGCTCGCGTTTTCGGGCACACGGATTTGCTCGGCAAGCGTCTCCGGATCGGTAAAACCCGAAGCCAATTGAGAGAGCCGCCCGCTTTCCAGCCGGGCGTGATGCGTGAGCATATCCGTGACTGTTATCGAACTGCCGGCGAAGCGCGGAAAAAAACGTCCCATCCTGTCGTTCAGATTGAGACAACCGGCGTCATGGAGGCGAAGGGTAAGCGCCGTCGTGAAAAGTTTCGTTATTGACGCAACGTCGTATGGGGTGTTCGTTCCAACTTCGCGCCTGTCGGTATCGGAATATGTGCCGGACGCGAATTCATAGACTCCTTCCGGCGTGTTTACGACGAAGGCAAGACCGGGCGATGCTCCGCGAGCAAGCAGGTTTTCCATCGACGCGGTGTCAAACGTACGTCCCATCGCCGGATTCACGACGTCTTTTAAACGCCTAGAATGTCTTTCAAAATTAAGCTGATCTCCGGAGATGAGACCGGCATTTGATGCGTGCCGCCGCGAATCCAGCGTAATCCGTCGAAGCCGGGCGGCAGTATCTTGACCGTCATTTGTTCGTGATCTATTAATTCATCCGAATCACCTGCGATAACTTGAACGTTGCGCCAATTTTTGTCGTCGCTGTACAAATATTTCGCGGCAATTTCGAGGTATGATTGACAGTCCACGACGCCGCGCAATCCGATGAATGGCGCCAATGCCGGATTAATCAGGATCGCGGTTATATCCTGGAATATCTGATTTATAATCCGCGCGAAGAATCCTCCCAGACTCGAACCGATGATGAAGACATCCGTTCGCTCGTTCGGAATATTTTCTTTGATACGGTTTAGTATTTCGTGAGCGTTCGCGTCCTCGTAATGGATTGTCGGCGACCATATTTCGTGTCGCGGGGCATTTTCTTTCAGCCACTCGTATTTCGAATTGTCGCCGGTCGAATGCAGTCCGTGAATATTAATAATCATTTATATCGTTCCTCTCGATTCAGTTCTGCAACAAGTTGCTCAGTCTGTCCCCGCCCTGTTTTGCCCGCAGCCGGACGGCGTTTTCAAGAAGGTTTATATTGTCTTCCTCCAGATAACTGAAATCAGCCCGCAGCATTCCGTCGTTACGTTTGCCAAGACAAAACACTCCCGGCTCGTCCAAAATAACAAGATCGTTCCACTTGCAAAATTCTTTTCCCGCTTTTTCACCCGCGCCGTTATGGCGATCCAGTTCGATTCCGAAATCATCGGCCCGCGAGGAGCCGAAACGATAACTGTTACCGTTTTTAAGCGCGAGCAATATGCGGCACAGCAGTTTGAGACCGACCGCTTTCCACAGCGCGCGCACAAGTTTCTCGTAAGAACGCCCGTGGATGAAATCCAGCGACGCAAAACCGGCGTCGTCTCCCCAGAAAACACGGAACGAAGCCACGCTGTGCGCGTCTCCGCCTGAGTACGGTATTCTGCCCCATCTCATCCGCGTAACGGAAGACAGATCCCAGCGGCGGCCCTGCCACTCAATCCAATCCGAGGCCACTCTTATTTTCATCTTTGATATCAGTTCGACATCGGAATCGAACAGCATTTCTTCGCGCTGTTTTGGCGGTTCGGGCAATACAACGCGCAACGTCTCAAGCCGGCTCGGAGCTTGCGCGCCTGACGAATGCTCGCGGGCGGCGCTCTCGGTTTCATCCTGACGCTCCAGCAACTCCCATTCGTCCGCAAACACTTTGCGGAGACCTTCGGCGAGAGCGTACGCGAGTTCGCGCTTGCCGAGGGCGGCAAGAGAAGCTTCCAAATCCGACGCGGAACTCATAAGAACGTCACGCGAGCTTTTCAATCCTCGAACACGGGCGCAGATGTGAGAGGGTTCCGTCACTTGCCTCCACGCCCGGAGATCGGAGAGTATTCCCCCAATGAGGTTTGCCACGTCGAAATCGCTATGCTGGCGCTCGGCGGCCTCCCTTATGCGTGATATTAAGAATTGCAGACTGTGTTCCTGCCGTGTGACGTGGGACTTTGACTCTACCTCGTACAGATCCACCATGTCGAATACGACCTCGGGCGCTTGTTTCACGCCGCCCGCAGTCGTGGAACGCACAACCTTCATTATCGTCTCAAGGCGTTCGCGCGCGTTCATGCCGCCCAACACGGACGTTATTACGCTGCGGAAATATCTTCTCCTATCGTTGAGCTCGCCTCTCACAGCCGATATGTCGGTTACTTCCGGAAAACCGGATAAAACGCGCTCCTCGTTGATAATCAGCATCAGCGTCTCGGGATCTTCGTTCTCGAAAGCCGTGGATATTTCCATTATCCAGACGGCAACCGACGAAGGAACGCGATCCTCGTTCTCCAGCCTCAGCAATCCGGCGGCCATCAGATTCGCGCGCGCCACGCCGTGCGAAGGCAGTATTCTTTCTCCCGATAATAATTGCGGCGGCGAATTGAGCATTGATAATAAAATATCAATCTGAGCGACCGAAACGCCTGGTAACCACGCTATTTCGGCCGACAGCCTGCGCCGTGGGTTTGTGAGATCGGCAACGGCGCGCGATACTTTATCGGGATCGCCGACAAGAGCCATAGTATCCGCCATATCGAGCAGTTTATTACGTTTATGGTGGGTGCGCGCGTTAATACTGTAAAATGGGTTTTGACAGAGATCCATATTTTATCCGTTCATCGGTATGTAAAATAATTTTGGGGTCAACCCCTTATTATATTCGTTACGTCCGCTATGCTGGTATCCGGGCCGACTCCCGGTATCAGTTTCAGTAATTCGGTCATTACGCCGCGCAGATTTTCCGTCGCGCCCTCCGATATGAAACGCTCTCCATTTACCACCAGTTCGTCGAAGCGGCGTTTGTCCGAGAAAATTTGTGGAATGCCCGCCCAGCGTTTGAACACCTCGACGATGTACCAGTCCTGCCTCCATTGTACGCTGAAATTCATATTCTCCAGTTTGCCAAGATATTGTTCGAAATCAGAATCGTCGCGGTCTATGGAACGTTTCGCGATAGCGGCAAGATTTGCGAAGTCGGTTATCTCCGCTTGAGTCGCGTATTCTTTAAGGGTTTTCTCGAAGGTCGATGTTACTCTGTCCAGATCAAAACCGCGGATATCGCGAAGATTTTCCTCCCTCACGAGCGAGAGTATTCGCCTGGCGTCGCGAATGTTCTCGTCGGCTGCCTGAACGGATTCGACGTCCGCCTTCGCCGGATTTATCGACACTATTGATTCGACTTTGTCGCGCGCGTCCGCAAGTCTGGGATCGTCGATAATCATCTTTACCTCATGTATGCGCGACAGAGTCTTTCTGCCGTTGGATATGACGGAGGACGCCGCGGACGAGTAATCAACCTGACCTTCCTGCCGCGAGTAGAAATTTTTATTCGAATGGAACGTTACGCCAATCGACGGCACGGTGAATCTCACGTCAATGTGACCGGAGTCGAGTATTTCGTAACTGCATTCAAGTTCCGCCCCGGCGTGTATCGTACCCTCTTCGAAGTCTGAGCCGGATATTTTGATTACGCCTATTGGGCGATTATCGGTGAGAGGGTCGCGAATTTCCCCTTCCCACAGCTTGAAGTTGAGCGAGTCGGAACTGCCGGCAAAAAGGGATTCAGCGGCCTTAAAGGATTTGTATCCTTTTTTTGGAAGCGCGTCTCCCTTGCGTATGAGATATTCGAGCGCCGGTTTACCGCCGAGTTTTTCCAACACCTCCACCGCCATGGAGTGGGATGCGGGTATGCCCTCGATTGTCGCCGCAACGCGCACAATCGCCGCTATATTCTCCTTAAGTTTTATCGCGCCGCCATTCCCGTCCAATACAGTCATTTTGAAAGTGTTCTCACCCTCATGCGGCAAGGGTACTTCGATAATAGCGCCGTCGCATAACTTGACTTTTCCCGACGTCCAACCGTTATCCATGTTGTCGGCCTGAAATTCAAATCCCCGCGGTTCCCCGTTTTCAATACGAGCGATTATCCGCGCGTGTTGGAGAGATGTGCGGGAAATATAATTAAAAGAGAGATTAAGCGTATCGCTGGAATCAATACTGCCGCGCGGCGTCTTTCTCGAACGGGTTCGCGCATCCCAGTCGATGGATTCGGCAAACATGCAAGCGCCCTCCGCGACCGCGGTCATCGGGTTCATATCCTGTGAACCCGGAATTCCCAACTCTGATGTTATGCGGTTTCGCAGCGGCATATAGTTCGTCGGTCCGCCGATGAAAACCACGCTGTCCATATCCTTTGCGGTAAGTCCCGCGCTCGACAATGTTTCTTTCGCCGATGCGATTGACAACGCTATCCTGTCTGATATCAACTCGTCGTAAATCTCGCGTTTCAGCGGAATGTCAAAGTAAATCTCCTCTCCGTTCCGATCCGATACGGGGTTGGGCAAATCGGCGACAGACAAGCTTATCATGGTTTCTCCCACGGAAGACAGCGAAATCTTTGCATTCTCTATCGCAGCAAGGATCCAGCGCGTAAGAGTTTTGTATACAGGATCGGAAAAAAATTCATCGGGCAGTGAAAATCGGTTCGTGAGCCAGGGACAAACAATATTGTCGAAAACAGCCCTGTCGAAGTCACGGCCGCCGCACATTGCAATGCCTCCGTGGGACAGCAGATTAACGCGTCCGCCTATGCTTTCCGCAACCGCGACGTCCAGCGTGCCGCCGCCGAGATCGTATATGAGAAATATTCCGTCGCGTTTGCGCACTCTCATCACGCTCATCACCGCCGCAACCGGCTCCTGCATCAACGCGACTTTGCCGATATCGGCCATGTTCACGGCCTCCATCGTGGCGTTCTTCTGCATTTGATTGAAAGAGGCCGGTACTGTGATGACCGTGCCGATGTCTTTGTCGTTTCGGATTTGTTCCGGCAGATATCCAAAAAGCGTCCGCAATATCTCGGCGGAGCATTCCTCGGGACTGCGGGAAACGCCCGCCGAAGCGAAATTTATCACGGTGTTCGTCCCCATGAGGCGTTTGAAGAGCACGGTGGAGTTGTCAGGATCATTCAGCGACATGGTATATGCGCGAATACCTATATATTTCGTTCCCCTCTTATCAATATAGATAGCCGAAGGTGTGACGTCGTTCTGTTCAGGCGCTTTCCATATCCGGGTTGATTTGCCGTCGAAGGAGGCAATCACGCTGTTCGTAGTTCCGAGGTCGATACCGATGTAGTTCTTCATGAGGCGGCCTCCTTTCACAGAAAATGAAAAATTAAAAACCCAGCACGCGGACGGCGGTGGCAAACACGAAGCATATCACGATTCCCGCCGCTGTGGGAATCACAATTGAGAGTCCCGCCCATTTATAGCTGCCGGTTTCATTTTTAATGGTAAGACATGCGGTGGAGCAGGGCCAATGGCACAAGCAAAACAGCATGGTGGAGACGGCGGTCACCCACGTCCATCCGTTTTCCACCAAAAGTGTTTTCAATTCGGCCAGGCTGTCCAGCTCTAAAATAGCTCCGGTGGCCATGTATGTCATGATAATGATGGGGAAGACAATCTCATTCGCCGGGAATCCCAATATAAACGCGAGCAATATCACGCCGTCCATTCCAAGCAGCCTGGCAAATGGATCCAGAGCGGACGAGGCGTATGCAAGCAAGGTTACGTCACTGACTGAAACGTTGGCAAATATCCATATTACAAGCCCGGCCGGGGCGGCCACTGCAACGGCTCTGCCCAGCACACGCAGTGTACGGTCAAAGATGGAGCGAACGATCACCTGGCCAATCTGAGGGGTGCGGTAGGGCGGCAGTTCCAGAGCAAAAAATGACGGCTCCCCCTTTAGAATTGTAACGGATAGAAAATGGGAGGCCCAAAAAGTCAGAAAAACGCCCAGCACAATAACGCCTGCCAATATTACGGCGGACAGCAGAGTATCGGCAAGGCCGCCCGCGGCTCCCACAAAAAACATGGATATGATGGCGATTAAAGTTGGGAAGCGCCCGTTGCAGGGAACAAAGTTGTTGGTAAGGACGGCAATGAGTTTTTCGCGAGGAGAATCGATGATGCGGCAGCCGGTTACTCCCGCGCAGTTGCAGCCAAACCCCATACACATGGTAAGGGCCTGCTTGCCGCATGCTTTGGCCTTTCTAAAGTGATGATCCAAATTGAAAGCCACTCTCGGCAGATATCCGAAATCCTCAAGAAGGGTGAAAATCGGGAAGAAGATAGCCATAGGCGGAAGCATGACCGCCACCACCCATGCGAGAACGCGATAGACCCCCAATATCAGCAGGCCATGCAGCCAATCCGGGGTGCCCATCGACATAAATAATGC